>TARA_R110000796_G_scaffold252631_1_pt1 | contig 224506 bp, 194 predicted proteins | sample TARA_R110000796 | Tara Oceans TARA_R110000796 (sample SAMEA4397815) | marine metagenome | biome: Polar Biome; feature: [SRF] surface water layer (ENVO:00010504); material: water (ENVO:00002006), including particulate matter (ENVO:01000060) such as... | depth 5 m
TCCTTTACAGTAATGTAAAGGACTTTTTTTGGTTTATAGCCTTTTGGTAAATCCAAATAGCTTTAATTTTATGTCAAAATTAGTTTCTGCTAAAACATATTATGAAACAGATTTCTACTTACAAGAAAGAAGAACTACTCAATACCATATCACATGCTTTGGGCATTTTATTGGGAATAGTAGGTCTGTTTCTATTATTAAATCAAAATTCAAATAAAAGTGACTATGCTTTACTGGGAATTTTAATTTATACTTTTTCTACAGTTTTATTATATTCGGCTTCAACGGCTTATCACGCCATTGTAAATCCTAGTTTAAAACGTAAATTTAGAATTTTAGATCACATCAGCATTTACTTTTTAATAGCGGGTACCTATACGCCAGTGGCATTAATAACCTTAATTAATGGAAATGGATGGTTGATTTTTGGCATTGTATGGAGTATTGCATTATTTGGTACCATTCTAAAACTTTTTTTTACTGGTAAGTACGAAATTCTATCTTTACTCCTGTACCTAATAATGGGTTGGCTAATTGTCTTTGATTTTCAAAACTTATGGAACCATAGTTCTAGCTTAGGAATAACTTTGTTGATGATTGGAGGGTCTTTCTATACTATTGGTATAGTATTCTATGCAGTAAAAAAAATACCTTATAATCATTTTATATGGCATTTGTTCGTACTAGGTGGTAGTATAAGCCACTGGTTGTTTATTTATTTTGATGTGGTTTAAAATAAGGAATAGCAAATTTCTATTTCTTATTTTGTGGATTATATTTAGCGCTATTTAAATAAAGAACCCTATATATAATTATAGGATTCTTTATTTATAGAACTATTAAACTAATTTAATATTTTAAGTTAGCAGTTATCTAATAAATGAGAAAAAAATCTTCAATATCTCTATGTACATTAAAATTTGGATTATTAAAAATAGATTCAATATTATCAGAAGTTTTACGGCTGTTTAAATTAGGTTTAATAGAATTTAGCAGATAGTCTTCATAACTACTTATACCCTCATATCTTTTTAATTCAACTTGTTGAACTTCTAAAGTATTTGCGTTATAAATATCGTTAATGTTCCAAGAGCTTAATTCTTCAGGTAATTGTGGTAAGATAACTGTTGAAGTGGTTTGACTATTGAATACTATATTCCATCGGTATATTTCGTTTGTTTGGTCATAATTTTCTATAAAAACACTTCCATTCGTATGCTCTGCCCCTGTTGAGCTAAGTTGAATGATATTATTATTTTGGGTAAAATCAATACTCCAATCAGGATAAGAGTAATACTCTAAAGGTATGCCAGTTCTTTTGGTGAAATAATCTTCTAATTGTAATTCATAACGATAGAAAGAAAATTGAGTGTTAAGCTTATATCGTATCCCATTGATAGGATCAAAATTATTTTGTAATACATTTCCTAGATTCCATAACAAATGACTTGAATCATTCTCGAGGTCTGATGCATTAAAATAACCATAAAGATTTAACATTGTTGATTTTTCGTTATCTCCAGTTTCAAATGGTGCATTATATGAATGTTGTTCTACAACATCAGAAGTGAATTGTGAATAGTCAACAATAAAATCTTCTGAAAGGGGGGCGTCTAACACCATATAACTATAAACGTTGTTGTTATAATTTAAACTTTTAAGGTAAATTTTATCTGAATGAGTTATATTAGCATTAACGACGTCTCTTGTTTCAAATGGCATAACATCATTATCTGAATAATAAGTAGCGTTGTAATTTGAACCATACCCATCGATTCCAGTATCGGCTGGGTTATTAATCACTGTATATTGTTGGTTAGAAACAACATGTTCTCTTTTTGGTGTTTTAAAATTGATGATTTTTAAATTATCTCTTGTAATGTTTTGAAGTGTGGAAAGATAGCTAGAATCTTTATAACCACTTAAGAACCCTGCAAATGTTACCATAAACTCAGTAGAAAGGTCAATGTCAGTTGCAGTATTCAGAATCAATTCGGTACTTGAAATAGTAGCTTCTTTAATTGCAAGTAACTTTCCATTTGCATCAGAAGCAAAAACATAAAATTTAGCGTAATTTGGATTAATAGTCTCATTCTCCAGAGTTATTTTTAGTAATCTACGATGGATCATTTGAGAAATAGAAAAATTTGTTTTATTACCTAAAATATCACTGGATTCAATAGTTATTAAATTCTCTCCTGTTGAGAAATTTTCTGGATCTAATGTGTAATCAATACCATTGGAATATCTCTCATTTATTAGGACACTATCATTTATGGATATTTTAATACTATCTATTTCTGAATAAACGTCTGTTAGGGTCGTATTGAACTGAATATCTTCATCAATAATCATCCCTTCAATTAAGTTTTCAATACGTATTTCGGGACCTGTATTATCTGAAATAAAATTTACGGAATAGGTAGCCGTATTATCAGCACCATCAGTTGCTTCAATTTTTAAAGCATTTAAACCATCTGTTAAATTTATCGTGGGAATATTGACTTTCAAAGTGTCTCCTTCTATTATTGTAAGTTGTGTATCGTTTAAAAATACGGTAACAGCACTTAATTCTTGATTATCGGTTACAAGAAAAGTAACTTCATTTATATCTCCATTTATAATGGTATTTTCAGTTAGTGATACGTCTGAAATTGATGGGATTTCATTATCTATATAAATAGTTTGCTCCTTAGAGGTTGTATTACCAGTTTTGTCAGTAGCAGTAATTTTTAAAACATAATCTTTATATTTAGCTGTACCTGCTTTTTTTGAAGTAAATGAGGATACATCAATACTAATGGTGTATGGAGCTGTAAAATCTTCTCCTACTTTTTCATCATTAATAAATGCTTCAATTTTTGAAATACCTCCTTCATCTTTTACATCTATACTAATTTCGATTTTGTTACTAACAACAACTGGATCTATAGTTGAATTTGGGAAACCAGCAATTGTAAATTCTACTATAGGTGAAATAATATCAGGTTCTTCTTTTGTTTCAGAATCTGAAGAGCAGGATAAAAGGCATACGAATAGTAATAGACTTAGAAAAAAAGAAGCGTAGTTGCTCATTTTGGAATAAAATTTGGTCATTATTGGTTTTTAGGTAAAACGTTTTGTTTAACCTAAAAGTATACTTATTCACTATATAATGACAGATTTTTAATGTTAAATTTAAAATTTTTGAAGATGTAATAATTGGTTAAATCAGTAATCAATTATTACATCTTCAAAATCTCTAAAGAATGTTTCAAATTTTTTCATGTTGTCATTCAAAAAAAGCATAGTTTCTTGCCATGTATTTTTATTATGAATCGAAACCCTTTCTTTTTTTATGTAGATTCTTGATATTTCAGTTTGGTTTTCTAGAAAGGTATATTCTTCAAAAATAACATTTGGGACATATTCATTTTTTAAAACTGATTGTAGTGAAATTAACTTTTCCCAAAGTTCAATTCTTTTTTCTAAATCTTTGTTTTCTATATCTATAGAGACCATAGCTTTTGAAGTGTCAAAATGAAATTTCAATGAGAAATCTTTTATTTTGGTATCGTATAAAATCCATTTTCTAGGATATGATTTTCCAAATGACACCCAAAAATCTTGTCGTAATTGTTTTGCTTCGTCTTTAGAAAACATTTATAAAAAATAAGCGATTATAATTCCAATGATGATAACTACTAATTTTCTTAAATTGAATTTATGCCCCTCTGAACTTTCAAATAATATAACTGTAGAGATATGAAGAAAAACACCAATCACTATAGCTGTTAATTGAACTGAGAATTGTGAAATAACATCAAAATTTGCAGCTAGATAGGTGCCCAGAGGTGTCATTATAGAAAATAGAAAAATAAAAAAAAGGGCATGAATTAATTTCAATTTTGAACTAACTAAAAATATACTCAAAATAATAGCGATGGGTATTTTGTGGACTAAAATACCATATAAAATAGTATGATGATTTTCAATGGGTACTCCTTCTAATAGGGAATGTATAGAAAGACTTATAAATAGTAACCACGGAAATTCTTTTTTACTACTATCTAGATGTACATGTCCATGTTCAGCTCCTTTTGAAAAGAATTCCAAAAATATTTGGAGTAAAATACCCAACATTACATATAATCCAACGTCTTTGGCATCATTGTTAATGTATATTTCTGGGAAAAGTTCAAAAATTGTCAGTGCCAATAAAAAAGCACCACTAAAAGCCAATAATAATTTAAAGCCTTCTTTTTTTTGAGGTTTAGCAATGTAAACAAATACAAAGCTTACTAATACTGCAAGAATTGGTAATAAATAGGTCATGCGTGGTTGTTAGGTTTATGGTAATTCGTAACCTTAGGGCATAAAATTAATGTATTTTTGTCGTAATGTTTTAGATATCTATGGAGAATAATTTTAAAATGGTAGCGAAAACCATGTTTGGTTTTGAAGAAATTTTAGCTAAAGAGTTAAGAAAATTGGGAGCTATGAATATTGAGGAAGGTGTTCGTAGTGTTAGTTTTGAAGGTGATACAGGTTTTATGTATAAAGCTAATTTGTGTTTGCGTACAGCAATTAAAATTGTAAAACCCATACATGCTTTCAATGTTACCGGAGAAGATGATTTGTATAAAAAAATATATGCTTTTGATTGGACTGATTACCTTTCACCAGAGACTACTTTTGCTATTGATACTACTATAAATTCTGATCACTTTACACATTCTTTATATGTATCTCAAAAAGTTAAAGATGCTATTGTAGATAAGTTCAGGGATACTGATGGAGCGCGCCCAAATGTGGATATTAAATTCCCAGACATTCGTATCAATATTCATATTCAAAAAGACCATTGTAATGTTGCTCTTGATACTTCTGGTAGATCATTACACCAAAGAGGTTATAAGACGGCTACCAATATTGCACCAATAAACGAAGTTTTAGCAGCTGGATTATTATTATTAAGTGGATGGGATGGTCAATGCGATTTTTTAGATCCTATGTGTGGGAGCGGTACTATGTTAACCGAAGCTGCAATGATAGCCTGTAATATTCCCGTTAATATCAACAGGAAGGAATTTGCTTTTGAAAAGTGGCCAGATTATGATGAAGAATTATTTGAGAAGATTGTTGAAAGTTGTTTGAATAAAACACGAGAGTTTCATTTTAAAATTGCGGGTTATGATAAAGCACCTTCTGCAATACAAAAGGCTAAAGATAATATTGAGAATGCTAATTTATCAGAATATATTCAAGTTGGACTTTTTAATTTTTTTGAAACCGAAAAGACTGTAGATACTCACTTGCATATGGTATTTAATCCTCCTTATGGAGAGCGATTAAATATTGAAATGGAAGAGTTTTATAAGAATATTGGCGATACACTTAAACAACATTATCCCGGTACAGATGCTTGGTTTATTACTTCAAATTTAGAAGCTTTAAAATATGTTGGTTTAAGACCTTCTAGAAAAATAAAAGTCTTTAATAGTCATTTAGAATCTCGATTGGTAAAATATGCAATTTACGAAGGCAGCAAAAAAGCAAAATACAATAACCTAAATTAGCCTTTTATGCAATTGAAGCACAAAGCATTAGTACTCAATTTTATTGGTTTTGCAACTATTTTTATATTTCTCCGCTGGTTTGTAATGGATTTTTTTTCAATAAATCATTTATTAAAATCGATACTTTCAGCAATTTTAGCTACCATACTTTCTCCTAAGTTTGCAGTAATAAAAGCAAAAGACGGTTTGAAATTAGTAATGAGGTGGGTTTTTATAAAAGGATTTAAAGAATTATAATGAATCTTTTATTCTGAGCTAATAGGTTCCTTTTTTAACTGTTTTTTCTTTTTATATAGTGGAATAAAATAGGTAATAGAATAATTATAACTACTGCCGAACTTGCTATTATCTGTTACTTTATTAAAACCAGGAATCCATAAATTTCTAAAATTATCTGGCTCTTTATTTGTGATTAAAAGACCTAATCTAACACTAGCACCTAAATAAACATTTGAAAATAATTGAACTTTTGCCCCTAAAATAGCTTCTAACCACGATGCACTTAGCGAACTAAATTCTACAGGAATATCTGATCCATTTGCAAAATCTCCTTCTTCAAAATACCTATTTGTACTAAATATTTGATAATTATTTAATGTTTGACTAAAACTACTAAAAGCATACCTACCACCTATATAAATTAAATTAGACATCCCAAACCAATTTTCATAGGTATTATAATCTACGCCTAATTTTAAATAACTCCCAGATGCTGTAAAATTGTACAAATCTTCTTGTTTTGTAGTTTTTTCATTACCTAACTCAGCAGCTAAGTATAAATTAGGTTTAAGTCTATAGTCTCCAACTAATTCTATACCAGTATAATCTTCATCTAAGGTTGATTGTAATATTTTACTTAAATCGATACCAACTCGAAGTCCGTAACGTTCAGTTTTTTGAATAGTATCTTTAGGTTGAAGATTTACAGTTTTACTTTGCGACCATCCAACAGAAACCAAAAAAATAAAGAATAAACTAATGATATATTTTAACATGTGCAGTGTTTTGGTTTTCTACGAATGTATTGACAACTTCTATATTTTTTATCCAATTATCAGCATCAATTTCTAATTCTGCTACTAGGTTTTCATAATTTACGATATAACCACAAGCTCTTGAAATGAAAACATTTTTTGTTGTATACGTAAAAGTTAGAATATCTTCATTTGCGTTTGCAGCATCTGTAGTCGCGTTTGTTGACAAGTTGTAAACTGTAGATAAATCTTCAATACGTAATGGAATTTGAATAGAATCTGCGGCTGTATTGGTAATAATATCCCCATAAGTATCAGCTGACAATAGCCCTTTAATTTGAAGGTTAGAAGGGGCTTTTAAAGTTTCGGGGTTATCTATATCGTAAAATCTAATTACAAGCAATGGGGTGTTACCATCAACACAAATATCATCTTTTTCACAAGAATTAAAACCTAGTGTAATAAGTAAAACAATTATAACATATTTTATTTTCTTCATATGAAAATATATAAACATTAAATTTTAGTGTTTTTCCAAAAGTACAACATTTTCAACGTGATGTGTTTGTGGGAACATATCTACAGCTTGAGTTTTTGTTATCTTATATATATTTTTCATCATTTCAAGATCACGTGCTTGTGTTGCACTATTACAACTCACGTAGACTATTTTTTTAGGAGAAATTGCTAGAATCTGTTCCACTACATCTTTATGCATTCCATCTCTAGGTGGATCAGTAATAATAATGTCTGGCACACCATTTTTAGTAATAAATTCAGAATTAAATATATTTTTCATGTCACCAGCAAAAAATGAAGTATTTATAATACCATTTAAAATAGCATTAGCTTTTGCATCTTCAATGGCCTCTGGTACGGCTTCGATACCAACCACTTTTTTTGCTTTTTTTGCCACAAATTGAGCTATTGTTCCAGTGCCAGTATATAAGTCATAAACTAGTTCTTCACCTGTTAAGCCTGCAAAATCTCGAGTAATTTTATATAACTCATAAGCTTGGTCCGAATTAGTTTGGTAAAATGATTTTGCGTTTATTTTAAATTTAAGCCCTTCCATTTCTTCAAAAATATGATCACGACCCGAAAAACATACTATCTCTTGATCGTATATAGTGTCATTTTGCTTAGAATTGATTACATAGAGTAGAGCAGTAATTTGAGGAAATGTATTTTGAAGATGATTTAATAATAGTTCTCTTTTATTTTTATCATTTTCATAGAACTGTACTAAAATCATAACTTCACCTGTAGATGACGTTCTTATCATAATAGTGCGAAGTAACCCAAATTGATTTCTAGGATTAAAAAACGATAAGTTATTTTTAATAGCAAAATCTTTAATTTCTAATCGAATGGCATTAGAAGGGTCTTCTTGTAAATGACATTTTTTAATATCAAGTATTTTATCCCACATGCCAGGAATATGAAACCCTAAAGCATTTCTATTTGTAATTTCTTTTGTAGAATTTATTTCGTCTAAAGTCAACCATCGGCTATCAGAAAATGAGAACTCCATTTTATTTCGATAAAAATATTGCTTTTTAGAACCTAAAATCGGAGATACTTCAGGAAGCTCTAAATGACCAATTCGTCTTAAATTATTTTCTACTTCTTTTTGCTTGTAAAAAAGTTGATGCTCGTAGCCCATATCTTGCCATTTGCAACCACCACAGGTTCCAAAATGTTCGCAAACCGGTGTAACTCTTTTATCTGATAGAGAATGAAAATTTGTAGCTACTCCTTCAAAATAAGCTTTGCGCTTTTTTGTAGTCTGCACATCTACAACATCGCCAGGGACGGTATTTGTTAAGAAAATTACTCGACCATCAGGAGCTTTACCAATAGTTTTTCCTTTAGCACCAGCATCTATTACGGTTACATTTTCAAAAACCGTTCTATTATTTTTTCTACGCATAGCGCAAAAATAGAATGTTTTTGGATAAGTATATAGAAGTTTAAGATTTTATACGATGTAATATCAATGTTTCTCTAAAATTGAAAATCTCTATTTTAAAAAGCTTTAGTATCACTTTAATATTTTGTAATTTTATCGTTCTACAAGGATGATTTCTCTCCCACGCTGAATTTTCGAATCTTCGAAAGGATAAAGGTACAGAAGGAATTGCTAAAGTTTTATTTTTAAATATTTTTAATTATGTCAGTTTTAGAAAAAATGACTTCTGAAAATGCGATTGCATTAGAAAATAAATACGGAGCTCATAATTATCATCCTTTACCAGTGGTTTTAAGTAGAGGAGAAGGTGTTTTCGTATGGGATGTTGAAGGCAAAAAGTATTATGATTTTTTATCTGCATATTCCGCCGTAAATCAAGGTCATTGTCATCCAAAAATAGTTGGAGCAATGATACATCAGGCTCAAAATTTAACACTTACTTCAAGAGCTTTTTATAATGATGTTTTAGGGAAATATGAAAAATATGCCACAGAGACTTTTGGTTTTGATAAGTTACTACCTATGAATACAGGGGCGGAAGCGGTAGAAACGGCTTTGAAAGTTTGCAGAAAATGGGCTTATGAAAAAAAAGAAATTCCTGAAAATCAAGCAGAAATAATAGTTTGTGAAAATAATTTTCATGGAAGAACTACTACGATTATTTCGTTTTCAAATGATCCAGTTGCCCGTAAAAATTTTGGTCCTTATACTGATGGATTTATAAAAATTGAATACGATAATTTATATGCATTAGAAGAAGTATTAATCCAAAATAAAAATGTAGCAGGATTTTTAGTAGAACCAATTCAAGGAGAGGCTGGAGTTTATGTGCCTTCTGAAGGATATTTGAGAGGAGCAAAAAGCCTTTGCGAAAAATATAATGTTTTATTTATTGCAGATGAAGTGCAAACCGGAATTGCTAGAACTGGTAAAATGCTTGCAGTAGATCATGAGAATGTAAAACCTGATATTTTAATATTAGGGAAAGCGCTTTCAGGTGGCGCTTATCCTGTTTCTGCCGTTTTAGCCAATGATAGTATAATGGGCGTTATAAAACCTGGAAATCATGGAAGTACTTTTGGAGGAAACCCTATTGCTGCTGCAGTGGCTATTGCTGCTTTGCAGGTTGTTAAAGATGAAGACTTAGCGCAAAATGCTTCTGATTTAGGAGAATTGTTCAGAGATGAGTTAAATAAATTTATACCAACATGTACTATTGTAAAATCTGTTCGTGGAAAAGGGTTATTAAATGCAATTTTAATTAACGATACAGAAGAAAGTTCTACAGCATGGGATATTTGTATGACTTTAAAAGAAAACGGATTATTAGCAAAACCAACGCATGGAAATATTATTCGTTTTGCTCCTCCTTTAGTTATAAATAAAGAACAATTGCTTGATTGCGTGTCTATTATTATAAAAGCACTAAAGCAATTTGAATGTTAAAAAACCTATTAAAAATAAAAAATCCCCGAATATTTCGGGGATTTTTCAATTTCTAAATTTATTTTAATATCCTACTTGCGAACTAGCAAATATCATAGCCATAATTGCACCAAAATATAGAATGAAAAATAAGAGATAAATAGCGGCTAATCCAAGGCCAACATAAGATAAAATTTTACCAGTTTTTGAATTTTCATAACCAGTATACTGCCCAGGATTTTGAAAATAAATGCGTTCTGCTTTTTTAGCATTTGAAATTCCTATAAAGCTAAAAATAGCACCAAATGGTCCACAGCAAAAAATTGTCAACGCAATTGATAAAATTCCGAATGTTAATGCATTACTAGCACCAGGCAATGATTCTTGATTCATAATGTATTATTGTGCTGCGTTGTATTGTTCCATTGCTTCTCTCCATTGATCACCTATTGCATCAAAACCACCAGTAGCAATTACGTAAATCCATCTAAAAATCATTATAGCATTTAGTGCTAAAGCTATTATTGCGACTATTTTACCTGTTTTAATAGAGCTGTAATTATCATATATTTCAGGATTTTCTTCATATAATTTTTGCGATTTTTGAGCCATAAAAAATGCTATTGCAGAAGGAATAATTCCAATTCCTAAAAAGCAGCAGCATAAATAACCAAAAATGCTTAGGACAATTATCATTGTTGAATTGGGTAATTTTTGTTTTTCCATAATTTAAAGGTTTAGTTATAAAAATTTTAATATATAATTGGTAAGTATTAAGAATACTGTTATTGTGGTTAGCGTTATAATTATTTTGCTGCTATATTTTATAGAATAAAAATTATCTACCAATAAAAATCCAAAAAGTAAAATTATTGAGTAAATAGCAGGATACATTTTAAATGCTGCAATAAATTCACCATTAAATATCAATGCAATGGATCGTTGAATTCCACAACCAGGGCAGTCAACACCAAATATTTTTTTACTAAAACATGGAAGCATGTAATCTTCAATATGTAAAAAAATAGTAATTAAACGCATTTTGATTTAAATTGAATTCTTTTGCGAAAAATACTATTAATTTTGACCAATGAAAATAAAACGAATCATTTATTTTATACTAATTGTTGTAGGAGCTACAATAATGGCTTTTGGAGATAGTTTTGCGGTGAAAGAATACGCCTTAGCTATTGGAATTACAATACTGATGTTTGGTATTTATAAAACAAGTACTTCTTGGAAAGATAAAAATGATGAATCTACAGATTTAAACGAATGAATTTTAAAATTGGAGATAGAGTAGAAGCAATTGATGATATTATAGTTGGTGTTATCATAAATATTGATGGTAAAAACATTACGGTTAAAAGTGATGATGGTTTTTTATTACAGTATATAGCATCAGAACTTATAAAAGTCATCAACAATAATAAGCTTACCATTTCTAATTTTGAAATTGCAAAGATTAAATCAGAGAAAGCTATTCCAAAAAAGAGAAATAGAGCCATAGCGAAACCAAAAGAACGTAGTGCTCCAAAAATGGAAGTAGATTTGCATATTCATAATTTAGTTCCATCTGAAAGAGGCATGTCTAATTATGATATGTTGACTATTCAATTAGATACAGCAAAAAGACAGCTAGATTTTGCCATAAGTAAGCGAATTCAAAAGGTTGTTTTTATCCACGGAGTAGGAGAAGGAGTTTTAAAAGAAGAACTCCATTATCTTTTTGGACGATATGACAATGTGAAATATTATGATGCTGATTATCAAAAATATGGTTTAGGAGCTACTGAAGTTTACATTTTTCAAAATGCTTAATTGGTCGTTACAGTACCAAAATTATTTATGGTTAAATCTGTAATTCTTTGATCATCACCTGTTTCAAAAGTAATATCATCTAATGTAATTACATGCTCATAAGCTGGAGCATCAACAGTACCGCCAACGGTAGTTGTAATAATTACCTTTCCTTTTGATGCAATTATTTCATTAAGAACTGTTGGTGATGCCGGCGGCACAGCATCACAAAAATAATTTTTTGTAGCTGTGGCAGAAAATAAACGATAAATCAATTTTGTAGTGCTACTAGTCGTAACATTTATTTCTATTGTTCCAGCTTCGTTTTTTATTGTATTTGCTGCTAAATTTAAAATTAGCGCTTCATCAGCATTTAATTTAAACAAGATGGTACTTTGAGCAATATCAACAGTAGTACACATTTGTAGATCCACAGTATCAAAATCTAATGTTTCTATTTGAAGATCACCATCATCACAGGCTAAAAGGAAAATAAAAATTGGAATAAAAAATAACTTATTCATCTACCGAGTATATTTTTTGTTTTTAAATCTTAAAAAACTACTATAATATATGTAGTAATCTAATCTAATTCAAATTTACAAGATTTAGCTTCGATTATCCTAGAGGTTTATGTTCATTTTGTGAAAAATAAATATAAAATCCATTAATTTTGCAACTTTTAATCTCATTACATATTATGCAAAAAGTTTATTTAGATAATGCAGCCACAACGCAAGTTAGAGCTTCTGTAATTGAAAAAATGCAAGAAGCTTTAGCCCAGAGTTATGGTAATCCATCTTCAACACATAGTTTTGGTCGTTCTGCAAAGACTGCGATTGAGAAAACTAGAAAAACTATTGCTAAATATATCAATGCACATCCTTCTGAAATAATTTTTACATCTGGTGGTACTGAAGCAGATAATATGATTTTAAGATGTGCTGTACGAGATTTGAATGTGAAAACTATCATCACTACTAAAATTGAACATCATGCAGTTTTACATACGGTTGAAGATTTAGAAAAAGAATATGGAGTTACTGTTTTGTATACCGATTTAGATAGTTTTGGAAATCCTAAATTAGACCATCTAGAAGAACTTTTGAAGAAAGATGATTCTAAAAAATTAGTGAGTTTAATGCATGTAAATAATGAAATTGGTAATATTATTGATATGAATGCAGTATCAGAAATATGCAAAAAAAATAATGCTTTATTTCATTCAGATACTGTACAATCTTTAGGGCATTATGCTTTTGATGTACAAAAAGTAAAAGCTGATTTTTTAACTGCAGCGGCGCATAAATTTCATGGACCTAAAGGTATTGGCTTTGCATTTATTAAAAGAAATTCGGGTTTAAAATCGTTAATTTCTGGAGGCTCTCAAGAACGAGGTTTTAGAGCTGGAACGGAAGCTTTTCATAATATAGTTGGTTTAGAAGAAGCATTTGTTAAAGCTTATGAGAACTTAGAAGAAGAAAAAGAATATATTTTAGATTTAAAAAAATACTTTATTGATTCTTTAAGAAAAGTACTTCCTAAAGTTGAGTTTAATGGATATTCTGGAGATTTAGAAAAGAGCACCTACACGTTAGTAAATGTTAGATTGCCTTTTGATGAACAAAAATCGTTAATGCTTTTATTTCAATTAGATATGAAAGGTATTGCTTGTTCGAAAGGGAGTGCATGCCAGTCAGGAAGTGATTTAGGATCTCACGTGCTAACTGAAATTTTAAGTAAAGAGGAAATGAAAAAACCTTCTATTCGTTTTTCATTTTCAATATATACAACAAAACAAGAATTAGATTACGTAATTAACGAGTTGAAAATATTTTCAGAAAACTAATTCTGTTTTTTGTTTTTAACTCGTTCTGTATCGTAAGGAAATTTTTTAGTGGCTTGTTTCATCATTATATCAATTAAAGCTTTGGTGTTTTTCCCTGATTTTTTATTGATTTTCTTTTCGTATCTCCATAAAAGCTTTCCAGTTTCACCATCACTTATTTTGATTCCGATTCTTCCATAGTCAGCATCACCTAAAATATAATCTATAAAACTAAATTCTGATGGAATTCCATCTGATAATAAAATATTCAGGTGTGTATTACCACTTATAATACCATCAACTTCTAAAATTTTACATAAATCTTTAATGCTGTAAATATCAATATTATCATACGTAATATTGTTTTGAGCCAGAATAGCATTTGTGTTTTTTGTGTTTTGAAACTCTACAGTAAATTTTTTCTTCTTTTTTGGTTGTGAAAAATAGATTTCTAGAGCATCTTGTACAGCATAACCTTCTTTTTGTTCTAGTGCTTTTTTTTCTTCTTTAGATAGTGTTTCTTCTAAATCTAAATTTGTAAAAAAAGGAAGTATTGCTAATTCTTTATGATCTTTTGATAAATCATCAAATTTTGGACTTTCATAAATATTTTTTTGCGAAAAAGCTGTTTGAGCAAAAAAGAATAAGAGTAGTACAACTATTTTTTTCATTTTACTGTTTTCTAAAATCGAATTCGAACTCTAAGATTTAAAATTCGACTTGTTAAATAATTTGGCACTGCAAATTGTTGTTTGGTATCAATATCTCTAACCCAAGTATTAGTTATAGAATTTTGATTGTTAAACATATTGAATAGTTCAAATCCACCTGAAAGTTCTTTGAAACTATTTAACCAACTATTTTTTGGTGCTTTTTTGTTCTCGCTTACAAAAGTATATGAAATTCCTAAATCTGCCCGCTTATAATCTCTTAATCTACTATTAAAAATATAAGGATCAGCATAGTTTGGAGAACCACCAGGCACCCCAGTATTATAAACTAAATTCAAATACATCTTTACATCTGGAATCGTCGGAATATAATCTTGAAATAAAACACCTATTTTTAAGCGTTGGTCTGTAGGTCTTGCAATATAGCCACGATTGTTACTGTTCTCTTCGGTCTTTAAGAAACCTAAGCTTATCCAAGATTCTGTCCCAGGAACAAAAGCTCCGTTCATTCTAAATTCGGCGCCATATACATAGGCCGAAGCATTGTTATTGGCTAAATACCTAATTCGGACATCTTCAATAGTATACGTGTTTACATTTGATAGTTCTTTGTAATAAACTTCACTAATTAATTTAAACGGGCTCTTCCAAAGCGTAAAACTAAATTCATTACTTAAAACTGCTTGAATAGATTTTTGCGCTTTAACCTTTGTATTTATAGCACCTTGAGAATCTCTTAACTCTCTATAAAAAGGAGGTTGTTGATAGATGCCAGTCGCAAATTTAAAAAACATATCTTTTTCCCAATCTGGCTTAATTGCAAATTGAGCTCTTGGGCTAATGACTGTTTGAGAGTTTATAAGACCATTTTTATCAGAAACAATCCAATGTTGACTTCGTATTCCTAAATTATAATAAACTTCGTTTGCTTTCCATTGTGTTTGTTTACTAAATTGGATATAATTGGAAAACCTATTTGTTGTTACATAATTGGTAGCATTGGTACTTTCTAAAGCTTCTAATGGTGCTTCAAAAGATTCTTCTGGTTGATTGTTTGTAAATTCTGATGATGGAGGTCTAACAAAAAAACCTAAAGAATCTAAAAATTCAGCTTCTCTTATTTGATCACGAATGTCTTCATGGGTGTATTTTACTCCCCAATCTAATACCTTTTTTCCTTTCGTGTATTTTCCTTTATGTTCTAGATTAAAAATCAAAGCATCTAAAGTATTTCTAGCTCTATTAAATTGAGTTCCAAGTCCTTTTAAATTAGAAATGTCTCCTAGATTATTATCAATATCTCCTAATTCATATTGTGCAATAATATCTGAAGATTCTTTTTCTAAGGTATGATATATAGAAGGAATAAGTTTTAAAGTGATGGCATCATTTACAAAATAAGTGGCTTTCAATGCTCCTAAAACAGTAGTATAACTATTATTCTCTTTTCCTGCATAATAGATTGATAGTGATTTTGGGTCGCTTATAGTTCCAAAATTCGTTTTTCGGGTTGTGGGCTCATTCTGATAATTATTTGATGAAATAGTACCTAGAAAACCTAGATTAAATTTTTTTGAGAACGTGTAGTTTTCATAGGTTTGAATATCTACTACAATGGGTTTTATGTTTGTGGTAGTTTCTTGGCTATTTATTAAAAGACTATTGTCTCTAAAACGAATACCTGTAATAGAACTTAACTTTTTATTTTTACTAATCGTTTCTAAAGTAGTACTGGCATTTATTAAACTTGCATCTATTTGTAAACCAAAAGAAACTGGATTTTTATAAGTAATATCTAAAACAGAAGATAATTTATCGCCATATTTTGCTTGGAATCCTCCTGAGGAAAACTTTACATTTTGTACCATGTTACTGTTTACAAAACTTAATCCTTCTTGTTGACCAGAACGTATTAAAAAAGGTCTATATACTTCAATTTCGTTGATATAAACAAGATTTTCATCATAATTACCTCCGCGAACATTATATTGTGTACTTAACTCATTATTTGAAGAAACTCCGGGGAGTAATTTTAATATATTTTCTACGCCTGCATTGGCTCCAGGAATTAATCGTATCATTTCTGGATTTATGGTTGTAATTTCTGATACATTCTTTTCTCCAGTAGCAGTAACAGTTACACCATCAATTTGAATAGTATCAACTTTTAAAACAGGATTAAATTCAAAAGTTTGATTTGTAGTTAATAGCAAATTTTCTAAAACCACATTTTTATGACCAATATGAGAAAAAGTAATGGTTACTTGTTTATCTGCAATTATTTCAAGAATATAAAAACCATTAATATCAGATGTACTGCCTTTAGTGTCTGAACTTATATTTACATTAGCTAGAGGTTTATTATCAATATCTAGAATAACTCCAGTTACAATAGCATTTTGTGCCATCAAAAAAGTGGGAGTTATTATAAAAAAAAATAGTTTAAGACATTTCAAAGCTTATTTTCTAAAGAACGAACTCTTAAAAGTAGTGCTATTACCAACATTATCAGTAACGATAACTTCTAACTCACATTGTTTTTGATCTAATATGTTGGCGTCAAAATTATAAGTTAATGTCTTATTCTTAGGCTCATATTCCATTAATATCCATTTACCATTTAATGTTGCAGAATAAGTATTTATTCCACTTAAATCATCACTAATTTCAATGCTTAAATATTTATAATTACTAAGCCATTGTTTCTCTTTAAAATTCTTAGCACGCACTTTTGGCGCAATAGAATCTTTTACGAGTGCATATGTTCCAAGATCTCTTGTTCTTGTAGAAAAAGTAGAGCCTCTTTTGTATGTTGAATAGTAACTAGCACTTAAGTCGCTATCTAAACGCCCAATAAAAAGTTGTTTTAAGTCATCTTCAGAATATTTTGAGGTATCAAACGTAATTGTGAAATTTAGTTGGGCTGGTACAGAGCTATCATGAATTTTGACCGTATCTGTTCCTTTTTCTAAATCAATATAAAAATCTTCGTAGAACGTATTTGCCGGAAAATAAACTTGAGCAACACCTAAATCATAAGTATTTGGTCTTTTAGCTATTAAATAGGTATCTGTTTTTTCTTCTTTTTTAGTGATTTTCAATACTTCTTTTTTGCCTTCAACCGGGATCACTACTTTTGTTGTATTATTTCGAATATCTTTCATTAAAATTTCTATAGAATAACTTAATCCTTCAGAAACATCAATTTTGCCATTATTATAGACTTCTTTATAAATACTCATATGATTGCCTGAGGTCTTAAATAATTGTTGAATTCTTTGGCGATATTTAACAAAGTGCTTGTAATCTATAAGTGTATTGATATCTCTGGTTTCACCAAATGAAAATGATTCAAGATCATAAGCGGTATAAGTTTTTCCGTTTACAATTTGTTCTACGGCATATAACCCATTTTGATTTGCAGCTAAGTCTTGGCGGTCAAAAGAGTTAATTCCAAACCCAATTGTACCAGAAGCATATACTTTATTTGCTAAAAAAGAGCCATCACTCTGTTTAGAAAATTTGAGTTCAATTTTATCATTGCTTTGATTTACTTCGCTATTATCTCCTAACGGATAAGCAAACAAATTCAGTAAAACAGGATCAGTAGCATCTCTAACATCAAAACCATATAATAAAGGATTTGTTGGTTTTTCAGATACACTACTTCGAATTTCAAAATGGAGATGAGGTCCTGCCGAACCTCCTGTATTTCCTGTATAGGCGATTAATTCTCCTTTTTCCACTTTTAACTCTCCAAAATCTGGAAATACTTCAACCTCATAAGACTGTTTATTGTATTGTATTTTATTAATATATTCTTCAATTTTTGGAGAGAATTTTTGAAGATGTCCATAAACAGAAGTATAGCCATTGGGATGCGCAATGTAAATTACTTTGCCATAGCCCCATAATGATACTTTAATTCTGGTAACCATGCCATCTGCAACGGCATAAGCTTTTAAACCCTCTCGCTGTTGGGTTTTAATATCCATACCAGAATGAAAATGATTACTTCTCAATTCTCCAAAAGTTCCTGCTAAAACAAGTGGAATATCTAAGGGAGATCTAAAAGCATCTTGAGGATAATTTTCTTGTGCTCTTATAGTTACTATAAATAGCGATAATAAACCAAAGAGGATTGACTTCATAATTGTATTTACTTGTGGTACGAAAGTAATTAATACAATTTAAAACTTAAAAACAATAGAGATATAAAATTTTTTCTAAATAAATAAAGAAATGATTTCTTTAGAATTTGAGCCAAAAAAAATAATATTGAAAAAAGAATTGGGAAGTCTTAAGATGTGTGTTAACTTTGTGTAAAATGCATTGATGTTTGCACATGAGTGAATTAGTAGAAATAGTAGATTCTTTAGAGAACAAGATTAGTAAACTGTTGCATAAAATAGAAGTATTGCAACATGAAAATAATACGTTAGCAGAAGAACTTACGGTTGTTAATAATGAAAAAAACGACACTAAAAATTCGCTGATTGCTTGGGAGGAAAAATATAATTCTCTAAAGTTAGCAAGTTCTATGCTGGGTAGTAATACGAATAAAACAGAAGCTAAGCTTAAAATAAATACATTAATCAGAGAATTAGATCATTGTATCGCACAATTATCTGAATAATAGATTACAATACAATGGCAGAAAAGCTCAAAATAAAACTTTCAATTGCAGATAGGGTATATCCATTAACGATTGACCCTAGTCAAGAAGAAGGTTTGCGTAAAGCAGCTAAAAATATAGAGCAGCTTGCAAAAAATTTTGAGAAGAATTATGCGGTTAGAGATAAGCAAGATGTACTGGCAATGTGTGCCTTACAATTTGCGTCTAAAATAGAACAACGTAGTATTGAACAAATGGAAGATACGACTGAAGTAACGGCTAAGTTAAAGGCGTTAGATGAATTAGTATCACAAAAGCTAAGTGTAAAATAGATTAAATAAGTTCTTTAAAATACATAAAGTTACTACCCACATTGGTAATTATTTTTGACAAACTCAACGTTAAATTGTTTGAAAAGGGTGAGTTTAGATTGTAAAAGCAGGCCTTGTATTTAATAGGATTCTTGAGCAATTTGTTAGCCCTAAACCTGTTTTTTTGGAGTTTGTACAAAACTTCGACCCAATGTGGGTTTTTTTATATAAATAGTTTAAATTATGGATAGTACAGCGATAAGTATAATAACAGTAATAGTCGGTTTAGCAATAGGTTTTACAATTGCTAAATTTATGGAGAAAGGGAAAGCCTCAAAAACCATTGTAAATGCAAAAAGAGAAGCAGAAAGAATAATTAAAGATGCGAAAGTAGAGGGAGAAAATACTAAAAAAGACAAAATTTTTCAGGCTAAAGAGAAGTTTTTAGAATTAAAAGCCGAACATGAAAAAGTAATTATTGGTAAAGACAAGAAAATTGCTGAATCAGAAAAAAGAACGAGAGATAAGGAATCTCAAATTAGTAGTGAGTTAGCGAAAAATAAAAAGCTTAGCGACCAATTAGAAGAGAAAATAAAAGAAGTAGATTATAAAAGTGATTTTTTTGAAAAAAAACAATCAGAACTTGATAGACTTCATAAAAATCAAGTACAACAATTAGAAGTTATTTCTGGTTTATCTGCTGACGAAGCAAAATCTCAATTATTAGAATCGTTAAAGGAAACAGCAAAATCAGATGCGATGTCCTACATGCAAGCGACCATGGAAGAGGCAAAACTTACAGCACAACAAGAAGCAAAAAAAATCATTATAAATACCATTCAGCGTATAGGAACTGAAGAAGCAGTAGAGAATTGTGTGTCAGTTTTTAATTTAGAATCTGATGATGTTAAAGGTAGAATTATAGGTCGAGAAGGACGAAACATTAGAGCTCTAGAAGCAGCTACTGGTGTTGAAATTGTTGTAGATGATACTCCTGAGGCAATTATTCTTTCCTGCTTTGATTCTGTAAGACGAGAGGTCGCTCGTTTATCATTACATAAATTGGTTACCGATGGTCGAATTCACCCTGCGCGAATTGAAGAAGTTGTAAAAAAGACCGAAAAGCAAATTGAACAAGAAATTGTTGAAATTGGTAAACGTACTGTTATAGATTTGGGTATACATGGATTGCATCCAGAATTGATTAGAGCTGTTGGTAGAATGAAATACCGTTCTTCTTATGGGCAAAATTTATTACAACACTCAAGAGAGGTTGCAAAATTATGTGGTGTTATGGCTGCAGAATTAGGTTTGAATACTAAAATGGCAAAAAGAGCCGGTTTGCTTCACGATATTGGTAAGGTTCCTAATAGCGAATCTGAGATGGAAATTCCTCATGCTATATTAGGTATGCAATGGGCAGAAAAATATGGTGAAAAACCTGATGTTTGTAATGCAATCGGTGCTCACCATGACGAGATAGAAATGAAGAATTTAATTGCGCCAATTGTACAGGTTTGTGATGCCATTAGCGGTGCTAGGCCTGGTGCAAGAAGACAAGTATTAGATTCTTACATACAACGTTTGAAAGATTTAGAAGATATTGCATTTGGTTTTGGCGGTGTTCAAAAGGCATACGCAATTCAAGCGGGAAGAGAATTAAGAGTTATCGTTGAAAGTGAAAAGGTAACTGACGACAAAGCGGCAGAACTTTCTTTTGAAATATCTCAAAAAATTCAAACAGATATGACGTATCCAGGTCAGGTTAAAGTTACTGTAATTAGAGAGACCAGAGCAGTGAATGTTGCTAAATAATAAATAAAGTCATGTATTATATAAGGCGAACCATAACGGTTCGCTTTTTTTTTGATTAATATCTTGTAGTCTATTTATCAAAAAAATGTAGTATTAAATTACATGTTTTCAGGTGCTTCCATTATCATTTAACAGTTTTTTAAGTTTATTAATACCTGACATTTGTATATTTAAAACAATTAAAAACGAAAAACATGATAACAAAAAAACTATTTAAACATTACTTTGTAATGGTGGCTTTTGCCACGTTATGTTTTACATCTTGTAAGACAAAAGAAGAAGCTCCTGAAAGCGCTTCCTTATCAGTAGAATTTGAAAAATATGAACTTGAAAATGGTCTTGATGTAATATTACATCAAGATAAAAGTGATCCAATTGTTTCTGTAGCTATTCAATATGGGGTTGGTTCTAATAGAGAAAAAAATGGTAGAACTGGTTTTGCTCATTTATTCGAGCACGTGCTATTTCAAGAATCAGAAAATGTTCCTCAAGATCAATTTTTTAAGAAAATTCAAGATGCAGGTGGAACTTTAAATGGAGGTACATGGAAAGATGGTACTGTTTATTATGAAGTAGTACCTAAAAATGCTATGGAAACCGTTTTATGGCTAGAAAGCGATCGAATGGGATATTTAATTAATACAGTAACTCAATCTGCATTTAACAACCAACAAGAAGTGGTGCAAAATGAAAAAAGACAACGTGTTGATAATAATCCTTATGGACATGAAAATTGGGTTATCGATAAAAATATATACCCAGAGGGACATCCTTACAACTGGCAAGTAATAGGGGAACTCGAAGACTTACAGGGTGCTACCTTAGATGATGTTAAAGAATTTTACGATAAATTTTACGGACCAAATAATGCTACTTTAGTATTGGCTGGAGATTTTGAAAAAGAAGATGCTAAAGCATTAGTTGAAAAATACTTTGGAGAGATCAAACGCAGACAAGAAGTTGAGCCATTAAAGCCACAACCTGTAACTATAGCAGAAACAGTGCGCTTGTATCATGAAGATAATTTTGCAAATACGGCTCAATTAAACATGGTTTGGCCAACAACCTATCAGTACACTGATGATGCTTATGCATTAGATTTTTTAGCAGAACTTTTATCTAGTGGAAAAAAAGCACCGATGTATAAAGTACTTGAAAAGGAGAAAGAACTTTCATCAAGATATTATGCATATAACAATGCACAACAATTAGCAGGAGAGTTTCATGTATTAGTTACAGCTAACAGTGGAAAAAGCCTTAATGATATTGAGGCAGCCATGTTTGAATCTCTTGTGCTATTTGAAAAAAATGGAATTTCAGATAAAGATGTAGAACGTATTAAAGCAGGACTTGAAACCAGTTTTTATAATGGAATTAGTAGTGTTTTAGGGAAATCATTCCAATTGGCAAATTATAATACTTTCACAGGAGATCCTGGGTTTATTGAAAAAGATATTGAAAATATCAAAAAAGTAACCAAAGAAGATGTAATGAGGGTTTACAATAAATACATAAAAGATAAACCTTTCGTAATTACCAGTTTTGTACCAAAAGGACAAACAGAACTTATTGTTGAAAATTCTACAAAAGCACCTGTTGTAGAAGAAGAAATAAAAGAAAATGTGGCAACGGTTATTGAAGAAACAAAAGAAGAAATTGTAAAAACACCATCTTTAATTGATCGTTCTAAAGAACCAGAACAAGGAGAAGCACCTAGTTTAAATGTGCCAACTAGTTGGACATCTGAATTAGCAAATGGTATGAAAGTTTATGGAATTGAACAAAATGAAATTCCAACAGTAAACTTTAGTATCCGTATTGATGGAGGGCATCTTTTAGATGATATGGAGAAAAATGGCGTTGCTAATTTGATGACGGATATCATGATGGAAGGGACTAAGAATAAGACTCCAGAACAATTGGAAGAAGAGATTGAAATGTTAGGAGCAAGTATAAATATGTATACAGGTGATGAAGCTATAACCATACGAGGCAATACATTAGTTCGTAATTTTGATAAGACAATAGCTTTGGTAAAAGAAATTTTATTAGAACCTCGTTGGGATGAAGAAGAATTTGCACGCATTAAAACGAGTACAATTAATGGAATAAAGCGCTCAGATGCGAATCCAAACGTTGTAGCAGATAGAGTGTATAGTAAGTTGTTGTATGGTGAAGATCATATTTTTAGTTACCCAACAAGTGGAACAGTTGCCTCAGTAGAAGCAATTACTATAGATGATTTAAAAGCATTCTACACTAAAAACTTTTCTCCATCAATAAGTACAATTCATGTTGTTGGAAAAATTGATAAAGAAAATGTTTTAAAAACCTTAAAAGGTTTAGAATCTGATTGGGCAGCAAAAGAAGTCACTATTCCTGACTATCCAATTGTAAATAACCGTGATAAATCTTCATTATATTTTGTTGATATTCCCGATGCAAAACAATCTGTCATAAATATTGGAAATATTGGAATGTCTAGAACTGATAAAGATTTTTATCCTGCTGAGGTAATGAATTACAAATTAGGAGGTTCATTTTCTGGTAATGTAAATTTAATTCTTCGTGAAGAAAAAGGATATACTTATGGTGCACGTTCAGGTTTTAGTGGAGGTAAAATACCTGGTACTTTTACGGCATCTTCAAGTGTTAGAACTAACACAACTGGAGAATCAGTAAGTATATTTAAAGAAGAAATTGAGAAATATAAAGAGGGTATTTCTGAAGAAGATTTAGCATTCACCAAAAATGCATTAATTAAATCTAACGCACGTAGATTTGAAACTCAAGGTTCTCTTTTAGGAATGCTTCAAGAAATGAGTAACTATAATTTAGATCCTAATTATATTGAAAAAGAAGAAGATATAATTAGAAATATGACTTTAGAACAGCACAAAGCATTAGCGAATAGATTACTAGATGAGTCAAAAATGGCTTATATCGTAGTTGGTGATGCAGCTACTCAATTCGCGCAATTTAAATTAATGGGTTTTGATGAAGTAAAACTGATTAATAAAGAAGGTGAAGAATCAAAAATGGATAACGCAAAGTTTTAGTGTTTTAATCATTAAATAGAAAAGAGGGTTACAGTACTGTAACCCTCTTTTTTTATGCTAATTTTTTTGTAGTCTAATCAACCATAAATAGCGCATTGGCAAAAAACAGTTTTCCGTTTTCCCAGAATCCTCTAAAAAGTGGATTATCAACCATATATACTACTTGACCACGACCATAATCTTCAACTCCAAAGATTAATGTTTTTGCAATTTTCTTTTTTGCTTCGCTACCTGCAAAACCTGCTACTTGATTGGTGTCATTTTCAATATAAACTACTGTACCATCTTTTAAATAATCGTAGGCATCATCACCTAACTTTAATGTAAAATAGGTGTCATCATAACCAAAAGCTAACGGATTTGTCTTATCTACTTTTGTTTTAAAAATAGCACCTGTAATAGAATTTTTTATACCATCACGTTCAGAATCTTCATAGGTGATTAAATCGATAATATCTGTAGAGTCTTTCTTAACTTCTTTGGTTTTAATTGAGAATCCGTTTTTACCTTCTAATGATTTTATAGCACCACCCATAGCTATTAGTTTGCCTCCGCCTTTTACCCAATCTTTTAAATTGGCAAGTTTATCACTATCTAAAAATCCACCATACCAACCATCAGGTAAGATTAAAATATTATAATCTTCTAGTTCTGAACTACTAAGTTTTGAGTCATGAAGAACAGTAATAGGGTAACCAAGTTGTTGTTCGAAAAAGTGCCATATTTCTCCAAATTGTAAAGTACTTGTTGGCTCACCTGATAAAACTGCAATTTTGCTCTTTTTTACCATTCGTATAGAACTAGAGCCAAAATCATCACCTTTATCTACAAAACCAGTTGAGGTTGGAGTTAAAAAAATTTGGTGTTTAGAAGATATGTCTTTTAATTTTTCTATAAAATCTTTTTTATTTTTATTGTCCGATTTAGTGATAATTAAACTCCCTCTATCGTATTTATTTCCTTCTAAATTAAATGGCTTTTGGTTAAAACGAACTTTAATATTTTCTTTTAATAAGTCTGCCAAAAATCGAGCATCATTCATATTAGTCCATTCTGTAAGATATGCATAAGAATTTTTTTGAAATGGAGGTAATACAATCCAATTTCCACTATTTGAAGAAGTGTCTATTTTTGTTTCAGAAGCAATGGCATCTAAACCATAAGCATACGGTAAAGACCAAGCCGTAATATCATAAGTTAAAGAATCAGTCAAAACCGCATTAGGTTCAAATAATACTTTCACCAATGTTCCTTTAGGTTGATCTGTAGAAACTACCAAAGATTGAGCAGAAGCCTTTATACTTTTAATTTTACCAGATTTATAGTCAAAACCTTTTACATTCTCAGAAGTAGACCAGCCATAGGTGATTTTATGTTGATCTAATAGTTTTGTTAAGGCATCTAACTTAAATGGATTACCATTTAGCACATAGCTCTTATATTTATAATTTTTATTGGTATTGAATTTTTTGAACTCATCATTTAATTTTTGAGCATTCGCAGAAGCAACTTCAACAGTAGAAATACCTGTTGTAAAATGGTGTGCAATTCTATCTTTTAAAGTTAATGTATCTCCACTTCGTGTAAGTATACCTAAGCCAGCTTGACCACTACCTCCTTGCTCATAGGTCATTCCAATAGCACCATTATAAAGTGGATAGGTGTCTCCATAGCTTGGATAAAATAGGTCAAAAACTTCTTTTGTAAAATAAAACCAACCATTTTGATCAAAATACTTTGCATGGTTTTTACCCATGGTTACTTGAAAATCTCTTTGAAAATTTGTGATAACTTCATGAAAAGGTTCTGCAGCAGGAGCAAAATAGTAAGGAGAATTCACTCCCTGTTCATGAAAGTCTACATGTACGTGGGGTAACCAAGTATTATAAACTTTTAATCGTTGTTGGCTTTCTATTTGTGTTAACCATGCCCAATCTCTATTTAAATCAAACATATAATGGTTTGCTCTACCATTTAGCCAACCTTCATTATGCTCTTTACTATTTGGATCAACATTGTTTGGGGTATTCTTATTTTCATTATACCAATTTACATACCTGTCTCTACCATCTGGGTTGATACAAGGGTCTATAATAACAACAGTATTCTCTAAAAGATTCGCTTTATTCGTTAAGAGCTCATAAATAGTTTGCATAGAAGCTTCTGTACTTACGCTTTCATTACCATGAACATTATAACTTAACCATACTATTGCTACGTTAGGTTCTCCTTCACCAGTGGTATTTTTTAAATGTTCAGTGCGAATAGTTTCTAAATTCTTTATATTATTTGCTGATGAAATGTAAGCGAGTAATAAAGGACGTCTTTCATTAGTTTTCCCATATGATTTTAATAATACTCGATCTGAAACTTCATTGGCTAAGTATGTATAATAATCAACAACTTCATGGTGTCTTGTAAATTCTGTACCCAATTCATAACCTAAAAATTCAGAGGGAGATTTAATATTTTGTGAATGAAGGACTGTGTAAGAAATAAGTAAAACGGCGACTAAAATTTTTTTCATCTATAATTTAGTTTGGATATTCTCAAATCTAAGAATAAAAAGACAATAGTAATATAGTGGTATCTATATTTAAATATCTTTTTATATGATTGATAAAACATCTTAACGTATTTTTAGGGATTGATAAAATTCAAGAATTCTATATTTACAACGATTTTTTAAATAGTTTTATGAAGATTGATGGTATACCCTTCAAACAAACAGGTTATTTTTCGAAAATAATAATTGATTATTTAGATGAGAAAGATGAGCTTAAACCTTTTTATAATAGGTTTCCAGTTCTTGAGAACTTTGAATATCAGTTAGAAGAAAAACAGAAAAATTTCTCTCAAAGTACTAGAGATATTCTTTCTAGCGCACTACGGCAACAATATGAAAATATAGCTATAAGTAAAAAAACGGCAGAGAATATTTCAGCTTTAAAAGATGAAAATACTTTTACGATAGTTACAGGGCATCAATTAAATTTATTTACTGGGCCACTTTATTTTTTGTATAAAATAATTTCGACTATTAACCTTACTAAAACCTTAAAGAAAAAATACCCATCCTATAATTTTGTTCCAGTTTATTGGATGGCGACAGAAGATCATGATTTTGAAGAGATAAATTATTTTAATCTTAATGGAAAAAAAATTCAATGGAATAAAGAAGCTTCTGGAGGTGTTGGAAGACTAGATACCATTGGATTAGAAGCTGTAAGCGAAACTTTAGCTGCAGAATTAGGAAATAGTACAAATGCTAAATTTTTAAAGACATTATTTTTTGAAGCCTATTTAAAAAATAATAATCTTACTGATGCAACAAGGTATTTAGCTAACGAACTTTTTAAAGAATATGGTTTAGTTATTGTTGATGGCGATGATAAGAATTTAAAAAGATTGTTAATTCCTTTTGTAAAGTCTGATATTATAGAAAACACTTCATTTAAGGCTGTTTCAGAAACAATTGATAAGATAAATAACTTACCAGAAAATTATAACATTCAAGTAAATCCGAGAGAAATAAATTATTTTTATTTAGTAGATGGAGTTCGAGAACGTATTTTAGAGAAAAATGGTGTTTACTTTATAAATGATACTAAGTTGAGTTTTACAAAAGATGAAATTCTAACTGAATTAGAAAACTATCCAGAACGTTTTTCTCCAAATGTGGTATGTAGACCTTTATATCAAGAAGTGATTTTACCGAATTTATGTTATATAGGTGGCGGAGGTGAGCTTGCTTATTGGCTAGAACTCAAATCGTATTTTGAAATAGTTAAAGTTCCTTTTCCAATAGTATTACTTCGGAATTCAGCTTTATTAATTACAGAAAAGCAAAAAGAGAAAATAGAAAAATTGAATTTGAAAATATCTCATCTCTTTTTAAAGCAAAACACGTTTATAAATAAAAAGATTAGAGATATTTCGAATATTGATATTGATTTTTCTGAACAGAAAGAGCATCTTCAAAATCAATTTAAATCTCTATATGAATTAGCAGAACAGACTGATAAATCTTTTTTAGGTGCAGTAAAAGCACAAGAGGTTAAACAATTGAAAGGATTAGATCATCTTGAAAAAAGACTTTTAAAAGCACAAAAACGTAAGTTAGAGGATCAAGTAATTCGTATTATAGAGATTCAAAATATCTTATTCCCAAATCAATCTTTACAAGAACGGCAACAAAATTTTTCTGAATTTTATTTAGAATATGGCGAAAAACTAATTCCTACTTTAATAGAAGATTTAAAACCATTGTCTAGAGATTTTGAAGTACTAGCGTTACATTAGCGTATGGTTTTAAAAGCAATCTTCACAAAAAAAGTAAACATACTCGCAATAAGTTGTCTTATAGCAATAGTGGCTATAAGTTTGATGAAGAGTGCAATGGAGTTAGAAGATGCAGAACAGGCCTATTTTTCTCAATGGTTACGTTTGGGTTATGATGATCAGCCTCCATTATTTACTTGGTTGCAATATATTGTTAATGCTATATTAGGGATAACTGTAATTTCTTTTTCTTTACTTAGGGGACTCATCTTTTCTTCTATTTTAGTAACGTTGTATAAATTCTCGTCTTCGTATTTAAAAGATATTTCAAAATCAAATTTGGTAGTTTTTTCTTTAGCATTAATTCCTGTTTTTATAGATTTTACTTTCCGTCGATTATCTCATACGTCATTACTTTGTTTAGTCATCTTAATTAGTTATTTGATTTTACAGAAACTAGTAGAAAAAAAATCGATTGGTAATTATATAGCATTAGGGTCAGTTGTTGGTTTAGGGATATTAACCAAATATAATTATGTGATGGTGTTGGCAAGTCTAGCTTTGATGCTTTTTGTTGATAAAGGGATAAGAAGTATTATTTTTAATAAATATATTTTACTTTCTATAACCATTACAGTTCTGATTATAACGCCACATTTTTATTGGTTATTTAGCAATCATGAATTTTTACGAGAACTTCAATCTAGCGTAGAATTAAAAACGAGCATTGTTAACGAAAATTTTATTCCTATACTATCTCCTTTTTTAGCAATGCTAAAGAATATTTTAAAAATTGTTGCACCTCTAGCAATAGTTTTAGTTGTTTTTAAATCGATAAAAAAAATACAATTATCATTTAATAGTAAAGATTGGTTGACAAAAATGCTTTTTGCTCAGTTGATAGTGATATTATTATTTTTTGTGTTCATTGGAGTTCAAAAAACTGAAGAACGATGGTTTTTACCATTACTAATACCTTTTTTACCTCTGCTGCTAAAGTCCGTACAGATTTTTAATATTAAAAAATGGGAGTCATATGGGTTTGTAATTTTTATAGTATTAATTGGCATTCAAGTTGTTCGTACTCCAATAGAAAAAGTGCTGAATATATCTTCTGATGTGCATTTTGGTTTTCAGCCAGTTTCTGAAGTATTAAACACCAAGTTTAAAGATGAAAATTGGATTTTACCTAATGTTACTTATGGCGGAAATATAAAACTTTTGAATACATCTAAAGAGGTGTTTTCATCAGATGATTTTTCATTACCAATGGGTAAAATTGAAAATAAAGAGTCTGTAATTGTTGTTATTGGAAAAGAAAATATAACGACAGGTAAAGTACTAGATAGTGTTATTGACTTTGGTAGGCATAAAGAAAATGTTTATTTTCTAAAGAATTAAGGCACTAGATATTCACCTTTCCATGTATCATTTTTTAAAGAGAATCTAACTCTTATGTGATTTTGTTGGTCAAGTTTTAAATATTCAATTTTGTGAGGTTCAATGTTTACAATGCAGAAATAATTGTCCTCATTCAAGTATTCTATTTCATTATTAGACTTTATAATACTGCCAGGAGCCGAACTTGTTGTGTATTCTTTTTTTGAGTGATCAGGAATTGTTGTCCAATAATCTTGTAAGATTTTCGGGTCTTTAATGACAGTTCCAATACCTTCAATTTTTAATTGTATTCTTTTTTCAGGGTGATAAAAAAGAACACTAACTTTATTATTCTCAGTAATATGAATAATTTTTTTCGAACGTTTATCAGTAAAAAAAGTTAGTTTTAAATTAGTATTAATAGCTCTTAAAACAATAGTTCTGAGCCTAGCCATTTTATCTAATCCTACGGTTCCAAGTGTGCAATACCGAAAAGGATGATCTTTTTCGGTTAATCCTATTTCGAGTTCTTTCTTTAAATCTTCAAATATTTTTGTTGTCATGATTTATTAATTTATGATTCAAAAATGATCTTTTAAAGCGTTTTTTAAAACAAATCTGTTATACAAAAAAAAATAGTTGAAATAATTATATAAATATACTCAAAAGAAGCTTTTCAAAAATTTTCATTTTACTATTTTTGCGGATGCAAAATAACGTCCTGATTTTAGATTTTGGTTCTCAGTATACACAACTTATAGCAAGAAGAGTTAGAGAGCTTAATATTTTTTGTGAAATTAAACCTTACAACCACTTACCTGAAGACTTATCGGAATATAAAGCTGTGATACTTTCGGGGTCACCGTTTTCTGTAAGAGCTGCTGATGCTCCACATCCTGATTTGTCAGAAATACAGGGTAAAAAGCCATTATTGGCAGTGTGTTATGGAGCGCAGTATTTAGCACATTTTAAAGGTGGCAATGTAGCGCCTTCTAGCACAAGAGAGTATGGGAGAGCAAATCTTTCTTATATAAAATCAAACGAAGCTTTTTTTGAAAATATTAATGAAGGTAGCCAAGTTTGGATGAGTCATTCTGATACTATAAAAGTATTACCAAAAAATGCAATAAAATTAGCAAGTACTAACGATGTAGAAAATGCAGCCTATAAAATTGAAGGTGAAGAAACATATGCAATTCAATTTCATCCAGAAGTATATCATACAACAGATGGAAAAAAATTATTAGAAAACTTTTTGGTAAATATTGCAGGTGTTGCTCAAACATGGACACCAGATTCATTTGTTGAAACTACAGTTGATCAGCTAAGAGAAAAAATTGGAAGCGATAAAGTTATTTTAGGATTATCTGGCGGAGTAGATTCTTCTGTGGCAGCTATGCTTTTACATAAGGCAATTGGAAAAAATCTACATTGTATTTTTGTAAACAATGGCTTATTACGTAAAGATGAATTTCCGAATGTTTTAAAGCAATATGAAGGAATGGGACTTAATGTAAAAGGAGTTGATGCTTCGGCACGCTTTTTGGACGAATTAGAAGGAGAGAGTGATCCAGAAAAAAAACGTAAAACAATAGGGAGAGTTTTTATAGAGGTTTTTGATGATGAATCACATTTAGTAGAAGATGCAAAATGGTTGGCGCAAGGTACCATTTATCCAGATGTGATTGAATCTGTTTCAGCGACAGGAGGTCCATCAGCTACTATAAAAAGTCATCATAACGTAGGTGGTTTACCTGATTTTATGAAATTAAGTGTTGTGGAGCCTTTACGAATGCTTTTTAAAGATGAAGTTCGTAGGGTAGGAGCGAGTATGGGCTTAGATCCATTATTATTAGGAAGGCACCCATTTCCAGGACCAGGTTTAGCAATCCGAATTTTAGGAGATATTACAAGAGAAAAAGTAGCAATTTTACAAGAAGTTGATGCGATTTTTATAAACGGATTAAAAGAAGCTGGACTTTATGATAAGGTTTGGCAAGCTGGAGCAATGCTTTTACCTGTAAATAGTGTAGGAGTTATGGGAGACGAAAGAACATATGAAAAATGTGTAGCTTTACGGGCGGTAGAAAGTACAGATGGTATGACTGCTGATTGGGTAAATTTACCTTATGAGTTCTTACAGAAAACGTCAAACGATATAATAAATAAAGTTAGGGGCGTTAATAGAGTAGTGTATGATATTAGTTCTAAGCCACCAGCAACTATAGAATGGGAATAGTTATGAGAAAATCAATTGGAAAATTTTATTTAACCACAGTTTTAGCCTTACTTTTTAGTTTTGTAACTTTTGCTCAAAAGTTTACTACACATTCTGTAAAACAGGGTGAAACTATACAAAGTATTTCTAGACAATATAAGGTTACTCCTGCAAGTATTTTAAGTCTTAATAAAGAAGTTAAAAATCCAAACGAGTTAAAACCAAACACCATTTTGGTTATTCCGTTAGATGCTAAAGCTATTGCAGATCAAGATGTTGTAATTAAGAAAAGTGGTAATCTTGCAAATGAAGAAGTTGTTATCGTTCAGGAAGAACCTATCGGATTTGTAACATATAAAGTAAGAAGAAAAGACAATCTTTTTAGATTGGCTGAAAAATTTGAAGTTAGTCAAGACGATATAAAAAAATATAATAAGGAATTATATTCGATACAACTTGCAAAAGGAATGACTATTAAAATTCCTAAGTATAGAAAAATAAAACCAGAGGAAAATCCTTTTGATAATGATCTTTTTGAAATGTATATGGTTCAACCTAAGGAAACAAGGTGGTCTATTGTAAATAAATATGGTATTACAATGGATAGTCTTTTGGTTTTGAACCCAGATTTATCAAAAGACGATACGTATATTGCTGCTGGTCAAAATTTACGCTTACCAAAATTAGCAGGTAGTACTACTGAAAATCAAACAACCCAATTGTACATTTCTTATGCAGTTCCTCCTAAAAAGGGCTTTATGGCTTTAGAGAGAGAATTTGGCGTTACCGAAGCGGAGTTAAAAACTTTAAATTCGGAGCTTAAAGAAGGTGGTTTAAAAGAAGGAATGATCATTAGAATTCCACAAAAGAAAGCCTCAACAACAGCTGTAAATACAGATAATTTTATTTTTTACGAAGTAAAGCAAGGAGATACTGAATATTCTTTGACAAGAAAATTAGGTATTGCTTATAAAGAGTTTATTGCATTAAATCCTGAGTTACAATCTGGATTAAAAGCAGGAATGGTATTAAAACTCCCTAAAGATAGTGATGGTAATTTTGAAGTAAAAAATTCACTTGTTATTGAGAATGTAGATTTAATTAATTCAATCAATACATCAATACAACCTAATTTAGTTTTAATGCTACCCTTTAGATTAGATCTTATTGATGTAAATAATAAAGAAGAAGCTACTAATTCAATAGACAAAAGAAAAGATGCAAGTTATAGTTTAGGTTTATATAGTGGTGCATTAGTAGCCTTAGATTCTATTAAAAAACTTGGAGTTTCTGTAAATGTTTCAATTTTTGATACAGAGAAAAGTGTAGAACGTACTAGGCAATTATTACTTAGGCCAGAATTTAAAAATGCAAATGCAATTATTGGTCCTCTAGATTCGCCTTCATTGCAAGAAGTTGCAGTTAGAATGACGCCGTACCAAGTTCCAGTTATAGCACCGATTCCTGCAAAAACAAATGTTAGTCTTTCTAATGTATTTTATACAGTTCCTTCAGATGATAAATTAAAGGAACACATTTTTTCATATGTAAAAGAGAATAGAACAACCCAAAATATTGTTGTCATTGTTGATGAAGAGCATAAAACAAATAAGCTGTCAATAACGCAAGAATTTCCACTGGCGAAATCTTTAGTATTAGAAGAAAAGTATGCAATGAAAGATAAAATAGTTGCGTTACTTTCTGATACTCAAGAGAATTGGGTTTTCTTAGAAACAGATCAATTTAATACTATAAATAGTGTAATTTCTGTTTTAAATGCATCTACTACTGATAAGATTAAAATCCGATTATTTACAACAAATAAAGGAAAAGCTTATGACAATGATAAGATGAATAATACTCATTTATCAAATTTGAATTTTACCTATCCTTCAGTTGATGGAACAGATAAAAATGACTTATTTGAAGCTAGCTACAAAAAAATGTTTGGGGGTAAATCACCAGATAAATATGCACGAAGAGGCTTTGATATTACTTTTGATGTATTATTGAAATTAGTATTTAAAGAAAATTTATTTGAAGCTTCTAAATTTATTGGTGAAACAAAATACAGTGCTAATAAATTTAACTATACTAGAGAAGGTGCTGCTGGCTACTTTAATTCATCTAGCTATATTATGGCATATGAAGACATGTGGATAAAACAATTAAATTAAATTTCAATGACCTCAAAAGTAACTTATAAAGGAGAGTTAAGAACAAATTGCGAGCATCTAGCTTCAGGATCTTTTTTTACAACTGATGCTCCAATAGATAATAATGGTTTGGGTCAAGCGTTTTCACCAACTGATACTGTCGCTACTGGATTAGCAAGTTGTATGCTTACAATGATGGGTATAAAAGCTAACGGACTCGAAGTAGATTTAAAAAATACTATTGCAGAAGTTACTAAACATATGGAAGCTAATCCAAGGCGTATTTCTAAAATTGAAGTTAAGCTTACATTACCTTCTGTTATTTCTGAAAAAAATAGAAAAATATTAGAACATACAGCAAATACATGTCCTGTGCATTATAGTTTGCATCCAGATATTGAGCGAGTAATAACATACAATTGGGATTTATAAAAAGTATATTTTTAATAGCTATAGGTTTAATTTTGATTACTAATAATCAAGATGAAGAAACTTTGTTATGGCAACCAAAATTAAAACTCAATTGGTCAAATTTTAAAGGAAAACCTACAAATAATAGAGCAGCAGCTGTTACTGCTAGCGGATTAACGTATGATTTTTCAACTCTTTCAAAAAACGGAGTACTGCAAGTAGAGTATACTATTAGTTCATATTTTTATCCTAATAAATCATGGTATAGACCAGAGGTTTGTGATTCGATAATTTTAAGTCACGAACAATTACATTTTGATATAACAGAATTATATGCACGTAAATTAAGAAAGCAATTAGATAAAAAGAAATTTACGAGTAATGCTAAGAATGAAGTAAGAACAATTTATAAGCAAATAAACTTCGAGCTCAACGCGTACCAAAATTTGTATGATGCTGAAACAGATTTTTCGCGAAATAGAGAAAAGCAATTAGAATGGAAAAATAAAATAGCCACTGAATTATACAATAAATAATTTAGCGGCTATTTTATATAAGTTTAAATTAAACGTCACAAATAGTAATTCCTTCCTCTAAAGCAGCAATAGGATTTTTCCATGTAGGAATAAATTCTTGAGCCACATGACCTTTAAAACCAGTAGCTAAAATAGCTTTCATAATTGCTGGGTAATTCAACTCTTGAGTTTCATTAATTTCATGGCGACCTGGATTTCCACCAGTATGGTAGTGACCAAAATATTGATGGTAATCTTGAATATTTCGAATAACATCTCCTTCCATAATTTGCATGTGATAAATATCATATAACAATTTAAAATTTTCAGAGCCAATTAATTTGCATAGTTCTATACCCCAAGCAGAGTTATCACACATATAATCTTTATGATCAACTTTTGAATTAAGCAGTTCCATTTGTAATATAACACCGTGTTTTTCTGCTAATGGCATTAGTTTTTTTAATCCTTCTGCGCAATTTTTTAGACCAACTTTGTCATCCATGCCATTTCTATTTCCACTAAAGCAAATTAAGTTAGTATACCCCGCTTCTGCTACTTTAGGAATCATTTGAGTATAATCGGCAATTAATTCAGCATGCAATTTTGGATCGTTAAAGCCTTCTAGAATTCCTTTTCCAGCACCCCAACACATTGATGCATGAATACCATATTTTTTCATTAACGGCCATTCTTCAGGACCCGTTAAATCAAGAGCCTTAATACCTAATTTGTTAAAATGTTGAAGTAGCTCTTCTAATGGTATTTTACTATAACACCATCTACAAGCACTATGATTAATATTACCTTTGAGTTCTTTTATAGTCATATTTTTTAATGAAGGCATCGCATTGGCTGTATTGCCAGCAAATAGGCCTACAGAAGCAACTGCTGAAGCGCTTATAAAATTTCTTCTTTTCACTTTAAAAAAATATTTAATGATTATCAAATATAATTTTTTTAGATTTAAAAAATGGAAATCAAACCAAATACTCATCAATTAATTGAGCTAGCACATTATAAAATGCCTTTTGGAAAGTACAAAGGGCGTTATTTAGTAGAGCTTCCAGAGCCCTATTTAATATGGTTTCAGCAAAAAGGATTTCCAGATGGAAAGCTTGGAGAATTACTAAAAGCGATGACTGAAATCAAAATTAATGGGCTAGAAGGTCTTATTCGAAAGATTCAAAAAGATTTTCCTAAACAATAGGGTATATATCTTGTAGCAATTCGTATTTTTGCTTGCGTTAAGAAAACAACCTAACGCTTCATGTCACAGACAAAATATATTTTCGTAACCGGTGGTGTTACCTCTTCATTAGGTAAAGGTATTATTGCAGCATCATTAGCTAAATTGCTACAAGCAAGAGGATACAAAACTACAATTCAAAAACTAGATCCATACATAAATGTAGATCCAGGAACTCTTAATCCATATGAACATGGTGAATGCTATGTTACTGATGATGGCGCTGAGACCGATTTAGACCTTGGTCATTATGAGCGTTTTTTAAATGTAAGAACTTCTCAAGCAAATAATGTTACTACAGGTAGAATATATCAAAGTGTTATTGAAAAAGAACGAAGAGGCGAGTTTTTGGGTAAAACGGTTCAAGTAGTTCCACATATCACTAATGAAATAAAAGAAAGAATTCAGATTCTTGGAAAAAGTGGTGATTATGATATTGTTATAACAGAAATTGGTGGAACTGTGGGTGATATTGAATCGTTACCTTATATAGAAGCTGTTCGACAATTATTATGGGAGTTGGGAGATAATAATGGAATTGTTATTCATTTAACCTTAGTGCCATTTCTTTCAGCAGCAGGAGAGTTAAAAACAAAACCTACACAGCATTCTGTTAAAACATTGATGGAAAGCGGTATAAAAGCAGATATTTTAGTTTGCCGAACTGAGCATGAAATATCTGACGAAATAAAGCATAAGCTTGCATTATTCTGTAACGTAAAGAGAGAAGCTGTAATTCAATCAATTGATGCATCAACAATATACGATGTGCCAATTTTAATGCAGGAAGAGGGGTTAGATACCGTTACATTACAACGTCTAGCACTACCAGATACCACCCGCCCTAATTTAGAGCAATGGAATGAGTTTTTAAATAAACATAAAAACCCAAAGCATGAAGTTACTATTGGTTTGGTGGGTAAATATGTAGAATTACAAGACTCTTATAAATCAATTTTAGAATCATTTATTCATGCTGGTGCTGTAAATGAAGTAAAAGTTAATGTACGATCAATACATTCAGAACATATAAGCGCAAAGAATTTTGAGTCAAAGCTTAAAGGTTTGAATGGCATTCTTGTTGCTCCTGGTTTTGGTGAAAGAGGAATAGAGGGGAAAATAAAAGCTGTACAATATGCACGCGAAAATAAAATTCCATTTTTAGGCATTTGTTTAGGGATGCAAATGGCAGTAATAGAATTTTCTAGAAATGTTTTAGGCTTTAAAGATGCTACTTCTACAGAAATGCATGAAAGTACAGAGCATCCTGTAATAAATTTAATGGAAGCACAGAAAAACGTTACAAACAAGGGTGGAACCATGCGTTTAGGTAGTTGGGATTGTGAGTTGAAAGAAGGCACGTTGGTTAGAAAAATATATCATGATGAAAAAAATATTGCGGAACGTCATCGTCATAGATATGAGTTTAATAATGATTATAAAGAGCAGATTGAAAAAGCTGGAATGGTAACATCTGGTATAAATAAGGAAACTGGTCTTGTAGAAATTGTTGAACTACCATCACACCCATGGTTTATTGGGGTGCAATATCATCCAGAATATAAGAGTACAGTTTTAAACCCGCATCCACTATTTGTTGGATTTGTTAAGGCTGCATTAGAGCATAAAATTTAAGAATTTATGACACTATGGCATAAAGTGTGCAATTGGGTCTATATTTGCAATCTTGAAAAAACACTTAAAAAGTAAGAGGTGTAATAGTAGCTAAGGTTTTTTATAATAGTTTAAATGGAAGAAAAAAAAATAGACGTTAATACGATCATTGGTTTTGTATTGATTTTTGGAATACTGCTTTTTATGTTTTGGCAGAACCAACCAACACCTGAAGAGATTGCCGCAAAAAAAGCAAAACAAGAACAGATTGATGCTAAGGCTAAAGCAAATGAAGTAGTTGATGAAAAAGTTGCAGAACCAGCAATAGTTAACTTTCAAGATTCTACAGCAGTTGCAAATTATAAAAGTACTGTAGGTGCTTTCGGATTTACAAATGCTTCTGATGAAAACACAGTTTTAGAAAACGATCTAGTTTTCATGAAAATCAGTAATAAAGGCGGACAAATTGTAGAAGCTAGATTAAAGAAATTTGTAACCTATGATTCTGTTCCTGTTTATTTAATAAAAGATGGTAATGCTTCGTTTGCTCTTAATTTTACAACTTCTGATAATAGAGTATTAGATACTAAAGATTTATTCTTTGAGCCATCATTCACAAATGATGGTGATAATAAGGTGTTATCATTGAAAGCGAAAGTCTCTAATAATCAGTTTTTAGAGTATCGTTATGAAATGAAACCAAATGATTATTTGATAGATTTCACTATTAAATCACAAGGTTTAAATGGCATTATTAATAGCTCAAAACCTATAAATTTAGAGTGGAAATTAAAAGCCATTCGTCATTCAAAAAGTATTCAGTATGAGAATAGGTATACCCGATTAACTTATAATCATGATGATGGTAAAATAAGTAAGCTATCACAAACTAGTGATGATGATGAAGAAACAGAAATTGATGTTAAATGGTTATCTTTCAGACAGCATTATTTTAGTTCAATTTTATCAACAAAAACACCTTTTGAATCTGCAAAATTAACTTCAAAGAATTTAGTTAAAGAAGAGAGTCATACTCAAAAATACATGAAGGATTATAACGCATCAGAGATTCCTTTAAAATTAGAAGGCGGTGAGTTATCTTATAATATGGATTGGTATTACGGACCTACAGATGTTAAAGTACTTTCACAATACGACTCATTAGGTTTGGAAGATTCTATACCATTCGGATGGGGAATATTTGGCTGGATAAATAGGTATTTTTTCACGCCAGTATTTACTTTTTTAAGTTCAATGCTTCCTGCCGGTATCGCTATTATTGTAATGACAATTCTAGTTCGTTTAGCAATGTCTCCAGTTACTTATAAATCGTACTTATCACAAGCTAAAATGAAGGTTTTAAAACCTGAAATTGCTGAGATTAACGAGAAGTACAAGGACAATGCTATGAAAAGACAGCAAGAGACCATGAAATTAAATAATAAGGCAGGCGTAAGTCCATTGAGTGGTTGTATTCCTGCTTTAATACAAATGCCGATTTTCTATGCACTTTTTAGTTTTTTCCCAACGTCATTTGCATTACGTCAAAAATCGTTCTTATGGGCAGATGATTTATCTTCTTACGATACTATAGCACAATTGCCATTCACAATTCCTTTTTATGGAGATCATGTTAGTTTGTTTCCAATATTGGCATCAATAGCTATTTTCTTTTATATGATGATGACTACTGGTCAGAATATGACACAACAACCGGGAATGCCTAACATGAAATTTATCATGTATTTATCACCTTTAATGATGTTAGTATTCTTCAATAGTTATGCGAGTGGATTGAGTTTGTACTATTTTATATCTAACTTAATTACTATTTTTATCATGTTAGCTATTAAAAAGTTTATTCTAGATGATGAAAAAATACATGCTCAGATTCAAGAGAATAAATTAAAACCTAAGAAAGAGAATAAGTTTCAAAGAAAAATGCGTGAAATGATGGAGCAAGCTGAAGCGCAAAAAAAGATAGGTAAAAAATAAGCTTACTTTTCTATAAAACAAAAGCTCCTTTGAAGCGGTTTTGATACCACTACTTAGGAGCTTTTTTGTTGAGGTTTGTTTGGTAAGATTTGGGACTTCAAAGATGCTCTATTAGTATACTTTTTTAAAATAATAGTTGCCAACTAACAGATTTTGTATAGTAACTCATCATATCATGATGTTGGAGTGGATTAAAATTAAAAAGCACCATTTTAAAATGATGCTTTTTTCTTTATTAAAGTGAATTAGCAAAGTCTACTGCCGCTTGTGGCAATAATACTTTATCAATCGTATGTGCCACTCCATTCGTGGCAAAAATATTAGTACCAGTAATAGAAGCATCAACAGCAGATGCATCTCCAATTACGAAAGTATCTCCAGAAACAATAACTTCAATACTATTGCCTGCAAAAGCAGTTTCAACAGTTCCTGCAGCTAAATCTTCGGCTTTCACCTCAGCGGGAATTACATGGTATAATAAAATATTTTTTAATAATGCAATTTCATCAGGAGTGTCAAAATCATCTAAGCTATTATAGTTATTCCCTAGTGCATCTAATAATGCAATAAAGGCATCATCAGTTGGAGCAAAAACAGTAAAAGGTCCAGCACTATTTAAAGTTGCTACCAAATCTGTTTTAATAACTGCTGCTTCTAAGATGGATAAAGGTTCAGTGGCGACTACTATATCTACTAAGCTTCCATTTGTCAATCCTTCAACAAAATCGATAGCAGCTTGAGGCAATAATACCTTATCAATGGTGTGTGCCACGCCGTTTGTCGCTATAATATCTGTTCCAGTAATAGTAGCATCAACATCAGATGCATCTCCAATCACGAAAGTATCTCCAGAAGCAATCACATCGATACTATTTCCTTCAAAAGCAGTTTCAACGGTTGCTTCGGTTAAATCTGAAGCTTTTACTTGAGCTGGAATTACGTGGTATAAGAGAATGTTTTTTAATAATGCTATTTCTGCTTCCGTATCAAAATCATCTAAACTAGTATAGTCATCTCCTAAGGCTTCTAAAAGAGCAATAAAGGCATCGTTAGTAGGTGCAAAGACTGTAAAAGGGCCAGCGCTATTCAAGGTGTCAACTAATCCTGTTTTAATGACTGCTGCTTCCAATATTGATAGGGGTTCTGTTGAGACTACAATATCTACTAAGGTTCCATTGGTTAAAGCTTCCACATAATCGATAGCAGCTTGAGGTAATAATACTTTATCAATGGTATGTGCCACTCCATTTGAAGCAAAAATATCTGTTGCTGTAATGTTGGCTTCCACCATAGAGGCATCGCCAATGGTAAAAGAACCTCCAGAAGCATTTATATCTATACTGTTACCTGCAAATGCTGTTTCAACAGATCCAGCAGCCAAATCGCTAGCTGTAAACTCGCCAGAAAGCACATGGTATAAAAGAATATTTTTTAATAATGCAATTTCTGCTTCTGTATCAAAGTCATCTAAACTATTGTAGTTATCACCTAAAGCTTCTAAAAGAGCAACAAAAGCATCATCAGTTGGAGCAAAAACAGTAAAAGGTCCAGTACTATTTAAAGTTGCTACTAAATCTGTTTTAATAACTGCAGCTTCTAAAATTGACAACGATTCGGTCTCAACAACAACGTCTACTAGAGTTTTTTCAGATTCTGCAATTTCTTCTAATAAAACGAGTGCTGCCTCAGGTATTAATACTTTGTCAATAACATGTACAATACCATTTTTTGCTTCAACATCAGCAAGAATAACTCTAGCATCTGCATCGGAGCTATCTTGAATGTAGACACTGCCCCCTGTTATGCTTACGCTTAATTTTTCTCCTTGAGCAGTAGTAATTTCTTGACCGTTTGTTAAATCAGTAGATTTTACAGCAGCTCCAGCAACTACATGGTAGCTTAAAATTGTAGCAAGAAGTTCTTTTTTTTCAGGAGTGTTAAAATCATTTAATGAAGCATACCCATCTAAATTTGCTAACAAATCAGCAAAGGCATCGTTAGTTGGTGCAAAAACAGTAAATGGCCCATTACTGCTTAGGGTACTTACTAAATTTGCTGTTGTGCCTTCATCTGCTTTAGTTAGCGCAGCAACCAGACTGCTTAAAACATCAGTTGCTTGTGCGGTTTCAACGATGTTTTTTTCTGTCTCTGCTGAGTCATCATCGTCATTGTTACATGAGATTACTAAGCTGAGTAAAAGAATACTAAGAAATACATTTTTTAGTTTTAATAGTTTTTTCATCATAGGTGTTTTTAAATTAATAAAGTGTTTAATGTTTTGTCGTAAACATTAAACACTCTAAGATATGTAAATACTTTAAAAATCACCTATTTTTGTTTAACTTTTTTGTTAAAAAAATAAACAAAAACAAGAATAAGGTATTTTTCTAATTTGTAGTATTAGGAATAAGGACTTTATCAATGGCATGAATAATACCATTAGTACCTTGAATATTTCCTGAAATAATTTTCGAATCAGAATTACCACTTCCATCTTCAATAAAAATCGCATTTGATAAACGATCAAATTTGATGATATCTCCCTCAAGTGTGGTTGCATTAGTAACACTACCGCTTACAATTTCTTCACCTCTAATATTATTTCCAGTAACAACATGATGGTTTAATACTGCTGTTAATGCATCTCCCGAAGGTAACGCATCAAGATCTTCAAATGCATCGTTTGTTGGAGCAAAAACAGTAAATGGCGTTGGCGAGGTACCATTTTGTGTACTTAATATACTTATAAAATCAGGTTGTCCTTCAGTAGTTAACGCAGCTACTAATGATGAGAACTGTTCATCAGCAGTAACAAAAGTTAAAATATTAGGTAAAGTTATAACAGCATCTACTTTATACATTATTCCATTACTTGCTTCAATACCTGCGCCTGTTACTTTAGAAACACCATTAAATTTTAGTGAGCCTTCATTTTCAAAATAAATACTTAATGTAGAATCGTCATTAGTTTCTGGACCATCAGCATAGGTAATAGTGTAATGTAAGTCATTTTCAATTGCAGAATTGAATTCTGATAACTTAATTCTACCAGGAATAAGATGATTTAAAAGAAGCTGGGTTAATTCTGCTTTTGGAATTTCACTTAAAGTTCTACCATCTAAAAAACTTTCAAAAGCTGCATTATTAGGTGCTAAAATAGTGTGAGTTCCAGATTGGTTAAGTAAAGTGGGTAAATTACCACCAGCGGCTTCAATGGCAGAAAGAAGACTACTTAAATTTGGATCAGCCTGAATTAGCTCAATAATTGAATCATAATTTTCATACTCATTACCATTGTCATCAGATAAATTACAAGAACTAAAAGTTAATGTGAAGATTAGTAATGTCAAACAAATTATAGGGTTTGATCTTTTCATTGTTACAAGTTTTTTAATCATTTATATAATTTTTTATTAAACTTTATTTTTAAATAAGATGATGCTGTTACAAATGGTTGCTTGTTTTTATTTTATTTAACAAAATATTAATAGCTATAAAATCAAAACTTTTAGAGTTACTACGACTAACGTTTTTGAATTTCAAATTTTGTATTTTTGTACTCTTATTTAAAGTATCATGAAAAAAGTAGTAGTAGGACTTTCTGGTGGTGTTGATTCTAGTGTTGCAGCCTATCTCTTAAAAGAGCAAGGTTATGATGTCATAGGACTTTTTATGAAAAACTGGCATGATGATTCTGTAACCATTTCAGATGAATGCCCATGGTTAGAAGATAGTAATGATGCTATGATAGTTGCTGATAAATTAGGTATTCCTTTTCAAACAGTAGATTTAAGCGCAGAATATAAAGAGCGTATAGTTGATTATATGTTTGCTGAATATGAAAAGGGTAGAACACCTAATCCAGATGTTTTATGTAATCGAGAAATTAAGTTTGATGTTTTTTTAAAAATAGCTTTACAACTTGGTGCTGACTTTGTTGCAACAGGGCATTATTGTCGAAAAGGGATTATTGAAAATAAAGATGGTTCTGAAACATATCAACTTCTATCAGGTAAGGATGGAAATAAGGATCAATCCTATTTTCTTTGTCAATTATCTCAAGAACAACTTTCTAAAACCTTATTCCCAATTGGAGAATTATTAAAACCTGAGGTACGTGAAATAGCTGCGGCAAATCAATTAATTACTGCTGATAAAAAAGATTCTCAAGGACTTTGTTTTATCGGAAAGGTGCGCTTGCCAGAATTTTTACAGCAAAAATTGAAACCAAAAAAAGGAGTAATTGTTGAGGTTCCTTCTTCAGTTTCTCAATATGAAGAGCATGTTTCAGAATTTTCTAATAAATCTGATGAATTAGCGTATTATTCTAAAAAACCAATTTATCATTTAGAAGATGGTAAAATAGTTGGAGAGCACCAAGGAGCACATTATTTTACAAAAGGACAACGAAAAGGATTGGATGTTGGAGGAACTAAAGAACCCTTGTTTGTTATTGATACCGATGTTCATGAAAATGTAATTTATACAGGGCAAGGCAAAAACCACCCTGGATTATATCGTAGAACACTTTTTGTAATAGATGACGAGTTGCATTGGGTGCGACCAGATTTAGCTTTAAAAAATGATGAGGTAATGCAGGTTATGGCTCGTATACGTTATCGTCAACAATTAGAGAAGGCCACTTTGTATAAAATTGATGGAGGTATATATGTTGATTTTGAAAATAAACAATCTGCTATTACAGAAGGTCAATTTGTTGCTTGGTATTTAGAAGATGAATTAATTGGTTCGGGTGTAATCTCATAACATGCAAAATAGGATTACATCGCTTTTAAAAATTAAATACCCCATTATTCAAGGAGGTATGGTTTGGACAAGTGGTTGGCGATTAGCTTCTGCAGTTTCAAATGCTGGCGGTCTTGGAGTTATTGGTGCAGGTTCTATGTATCCTGAAGTTTTAAAAGAACATATTCAAAAATGTCAATTAGCAACACAAAATCCTTTTGCAGTAAATATACCTATGCTATATCCAGATATTGATAAATTGATGGATATTGTAGTTGAGCTTAATGTTAAAATTGTTTTTACATCTGCAGGAAATCCTAAAACATGGACTTCTTTTTTAAAGGAAAAAGGTATTATTGTAATTCATGTGGTTAGTAGCTTAAAATTTGCACTTAAAGCTCAAGAGGCTGGAGTAGATGCTATAGTAGCTGAAGGTTTTGAAGCTGGAGGTCATAATGGTCGTGATGAAACTACTACGTTAACTTTAATTCCTTCTGTAAAAGAAAAAATAACAATTCCTTTAATTGCTGCTGGTGGAATTTCAACTGGTCGGGCTATGCTAGCTGTTATGATTTTAGGTGCAGATGGTGTTCAAGTTGGAAGCCGTTTTGTTGCTAGTTTTGAAGCATCTTCTCATGAATTATTTAAACAAAAAGTTTTAAAAATTGGAGAAGGAGAAACGCATTTGACATTAAAAGAATTAGCCCCTGTTCGCTTAATCAAAAATAAGTTTTATAACGATGTTCAGGATTTATACACTCAAGGAGTTTCTGTGGAAGAATTAAAACAGCTACTAGGTAGAGCAAGAGCAAAACGAGGAATGTTTGAAGGCGACCTTGATGAAGGAGAATTAGAAATAGGTCAGGTTTCATCACTTATTCATGATATAAAGTCTGCCAGTGATATTGTAAAAGATATGATGCAAGAATTTACAATAGCTAAAAATGATGTGGCACTGTTTTAAGTTATTACTGATGAATTAGAATAAACCAATACGTCAGGTTGGTCTTCATTTGCTAAGAGATTCCCTTTTTCAGTAAATCCAGTTTTTACTAAGAGATTTCTAGATTTTTTATTTTCAGTTTTAGTAATAGCTAAAATAGGGTTTAATTGTAAAGTTTTTTTGCCATAACGAATGGTAGCATTAACAGCTTCAAAAGCAAAACCCTTACCTTCATATTCAGAGAGCAATGCGAACCCAATATCACTGTAATCTAAGTAAGGTCTTTTTAAAAAACCGCACATGCCTATTGGAGTATTTGTTTCGGTTACTAAAATTAGCCATAAACCATAACCAAGGTCAGAATAACTTTTTATAAGTGCGTTTGTCAAATAGTTCTCTGCATCTTTTATAGTAGTTATTCCTCTATCTCCAATATATTTTATCCAATTTTGAGAATTTACTAGCTTCAAAATAAAATTAGAGTCATTTATTTGAAATTCACTTAATTGTAATCTATTAGTTTCTAATATTATTTTACGACTCATTCTAGATATGATAATGAACAATACTAAGCTACAATTTTTGTTTAAAATTATTTAATAACAATTTATAATTCACTTCTAATTCATCAATTAGCAACTCATAACATTTGTACTTTTGAAGAAATGCAAATTTGATGAATTCTAGAGAACAACAATTACAAGCTTTTGATCGGTTATTAACTATAATGGATGAGCTTAGAGCACAATGTCCGTGGGATAAAAAACAAACTATGGAAAGTCTTAGGCATTTAACAATTGAAGAGACTTATGAATTAGGAGATGCTATACTTGATAATGATTTGCAAGAAATCAAGAAAGAATTGGGAGATATTTTATTACATATTGTTTTCTATTCAAAAATTGGAAGCGAAACAAATGATTTTGATATAGCGGATGTTGCTAATGAAATTTGTGAAAAATTAATTCATAGACATCCACATATATATGGTGATGTAAAGGTTGAAAATGAAGAAGAAGTAAAACAAAATTGGGAACGATTAAAACTAAAGGAAGGAAAAAAAAGTGTTCTAGAAGGTGTTCCTAAAGGATTACCATCATTAGTAAAAGCAAGTAGAATTCAAGATAAAGTTGCAGGTGTAGGTTTTGATTGGGAAAAGCCTGAACAAGTTTGGGAAAAAGTTCAGGAAGAATTGCAAGAATTTCAAGACGAAATAAAAGCTAATAATACTGATGCAATGGAAGCTGAATTTGGTGATGTGCTTTTTTCGATGGTTAATTACGCACGTTTTTTAAAAATTAATCCTGAAAATGCACTAGAGCGAACCAATAAAAAATTTATTGGTAGGTTCCAATATTTAGAAAGTAAAGCTAAAGAATTAGATAAAGATTTGAAGGATATGACTTTAGCAGAAATGGATATTTTTTGGGAAGAAGCTAAAAAAATATAATATTTATAGACATAACTATTAAAGAATATCTAACTTTTTTATTTTAATCAAAAATTGAAAATTTATTTCTTCAATAAAAAATAAATTAAATAACTAACACAGTATATTTGCTGTGAAAAAGCGCATCTTGTTACAAAAATACACTAGAGAATTCAGATATAATTTAAACTTAGCTATTCCAGTTATATTAGGAATGCTAGGTCACACTTTTGTTGCTTTTGCAGATAATATAATGGTTGGTCGCTTGGGTACTGCTGAACTTGCAGCAGTATCATTAGGTAATAGTTTTGTATTTATTGCAATGTCATTGGGAATAGGTTTTTCTACAGCTATAACCCCTTTAGTTGCAGAAGCAGATGCTTCAGGCAAAATTTCTGATGGTAAAAATGCACTTAAACATGGGTTAGTTTTATGTACAGGTTTGGGTTTAGCTTTATTCGGAATTATTTTACTTGCTAAGCCTTTAATGTATATGATGAAACAACCTCCTGAGGTTGTAACATTAGCTATGCCTTATTTAGATTTAGTTGCTTTTTCATTAGTTCCTTTAATTATTTTTCAAGCTTTCAAGCAATTTTCTGAAGGACTTTCACAAACAAAATACCCAATGTATGCCACAATTATTGCCAATGTGGTTAATATTTTTTTAAACTATTTACTTATTTTTGGGAATTTTGGTTTTCCTAAAATGGGAATAGTAGGGGCAGCTATTGGTACGCTAGTTTCTAGAGTTGTAATGGTAATATTTATTTGGACATTGCTTAGCTATAAAAAGAAATTTCACGAATACGTTACTGGTTTTAATTTTAAAACGATTGAAAAAAAAGTAATGCGAAAAATTATAAGCTTAGGTTTTCCTTCTGCATTGCAAATGTTTTTTGAAGTAGCCATTTTTACAGCAGCCATATGGCTTAGTGGAGTTCTAGGTAAAAACCATCAAGCAGCAAACCAAATAGCTTTAAACTTATCAAGTATGACTTTTATGGTTGGTATGGGACTAGGAGTTGCTGCCATGATTCGCGTAGGGAATCAAAAAGGACTATTAAATTTCAAAGAATTAAGACGCATTGCATATTCCATATTTTTTTTAACATTATTACTAGAAATTATATTCGCCACACTATTTTTTACATTTAATAATTGGTTGCCGACTATTTATTTAGATGTAAATGATGTTGCAAATCAAATGGATAATACAGAAGTAATTATGATAGCTGCACAATTATTAATTGTAGCATCTATTTTTCAAATTTCAGATGGTTTGCAGGTAGTAATTTTGGGCGCTTTAAGAGGTTTGCAAGATGTCAAAATACCTACTTTTATAACATTTGTTGCGTATTGGTTAATTGGTTTCCCTACGAGTTATTACCTATGTTTATATACCAGTTTGAAAAGTACAGGAATTTGGATAGGCTTATTAGCTGGTTTAACAGCTTCTGCTATATTATTATATATTCGATTTAATAGCCAGACTAAAAAATTAATTAGCACTAATTAATTCATATCAATAATTACCAATCCATATAATTTGATCAAATAATTGTAATTTTAACCATCGAAAATACAATACAATGGAATTTCCTAAATTTTTATTAGGTGATAATACCGATTATCCAACTGCAATATTTGTTATACATACCGAATATCCAAGGTTTATCATCAATCTTGAAAATGATGAGGTTGAGTGGTTAGAAGATTTTTCGCAAGAAGATGAAAAAGAGCTAGAGGTAGAAGCAGAAAATCTTATAGAACAAGCAACAGCTTTTTATGATAGAGAAGTTGCTAGATATGAAGAGTAAATAAGTATGCTTGAAGAAATAATACACTACGATAAAGAATTGTTTCTTTTTCTAAATAATTTAGGAAATACCACTTGGGATGGTTTTTGGTTATTTATAACTAATAAATGGAGTTCTATCCCAATTTATTTTTTACTAGCATTCTTATTTTATAAAAACTTCGGATTTAAAAAAACATTGCTTCTAATTGTTACTATTATACTTTTAATTACTGTAACTGATCAATTAGCTAATTTTTTTAAATATGGTGTTCAGCGTTTAAGACCGTGTTATGATGAAGAGGTAAATAGTTTAATGCGATTAGTCAAGGATTCATGTGGAGGTAAATTTGGTTATTTTTCTGCCCACGCATCAAATTCGTTCGCTATAGCTTTTTTATTTACCTATTTATTAAAGTATAAATTTAAATATATAGGACTTTTATTATTCTTTTGGGCTCTGTTAGTCACCTATAGTCGTATTTATATAGGTGTGCATTTCCCTTTAGATGTGATTACAGGAGCAGTGATAGGGCTTCTTTTTAGTTGGTTATTTGTAAAGTTGTATATATTTGCATCAGAGAAAATTGGCTTATGATATCTAATACTAGGTATTGGTTTTTAATGTTTCTAGTAGCTGTGGTATATATCGCAGGTATGTTTTCTACCTTATTTGAGAATGATTCTGCTCAGTTTGCGGTTATGGCTATGCGAATGGTACAAGAGAATGATTTTATCAATCTATTTAAAGGTACAAATGAATATCTAGATAAGCCCCATATGCACTATTGGTTAGCTGCATTATCTTTTAAAATTTTCGGATTGCATGACTGGGCTTATCGTATTCCTGCTATATTGGCAACATTTTTAGGTGCCTATAGTTGTTTTGGCTTAGGTAAGTTGTTGTATAATAAAGATGTAGGTAAGATAGCTTCATTAATATTTTTAACAGCACAAACCATTGTTTTATCTGTTATTGATGTTAGAACTGATGCAGTTTTAACAGGGTTTACAATATTTGGTTTATGGCATTTAACAGCATATATTAATAAGAACTCTTTAAAACATATAATTTTAGGAGCTTTTGGAGCTGGAATTGCATTTTCTACTAAAGGGCAAATAGCATTAGTAGTCTTAGGTCTTCCAATTCTATGCCATCTTGCATACACAAGAAAATGGAATCGATTTTTTAATTGGAGAGTCATTATTGCAATTTTAGTTTTTATAGTAACAATCGCTCCAATATTATATGCGTATTATTTGCAATTTGATTTACATCCAGAAAAAGTAATTCGAGGTAGAGATGGTCGTAGTGGTATAATTTTTATACTCTGGGAACAAAGTTTTGAGCGTATGAGTGGTGAAGGAGTCGGAAAAAATAGTAGCGATTATTTTTTCTTCTTTCATACTTTTTTATGGGTATTTTTACCTTGGACGATAATTGGTATAGCAGCATTTTACACAAAATTTAAGACATTTATAAAACTAAAATTTAAGTACAACTCAAAATACGAGTTTTTAACTTTAGGAGGTATTACATTTATTTTTATAGTGATAAGTTTTGCACAATTTAAGTTACCCCATTACTTAAATATAGTAATTCCATTATTTTCAATTCTTACAGCATCATACCTTTATAGCTTGTATACTTTTGAAAAAAAGAAAGTCATAAAATTTATTTTAGGAGTTCAATATTTTATTTTAGGTATTGTTTTTATAGCGATTACATTATTTTGTTTTTATGTTTTTAAATTTGAATCTACAATTTCGTACATACTATTTGCAATTGCAGGATTAATAGCAATTTACTTTACACTTAAGCAAGAATCTTATTCGGTACGTATAATAACCATAGCAGTTACAGCATCTCTACTATTAAACTCGGTAATGAATTTTCATTTTTATCCAAATTTATTAGATTATCAAGCTGGATCGTCTATGGCGAAGATCGTCTCGGAGAAGAATATACCTTCTGATAACATATATAAATTATCAGAAGAACATACATGGGCTTTGGATTTTTACGACCAAAATCCTGTTAAAATAGTTTCATTAGAAAACCTAAAAGAGACATCTAATTTATGGGTTTACGTATCGGAAGAAGAGCTTATTTTATTAAATGATTCAGGTTTTGATTGGGATAAACAATATACCGTCGATGATTTTAGAATAACAAGATTACAGGCTAAATTTTTAAACCCAACAACTAGAAAAAAAACACTTCATAAAAAGCATCTTATTCATATCTTCAAATAAGAATAAATCTACTTAGTGTCTAAATTTGGTCTTTTAAAATGATAAAAAATACCAAATAAAGATACAAATGCAGTTATTAAAAAAAATATCATGCTTATACCAATTGATGTATTTTCATCTAAATTAAGCAATGTTGCTCCGTAAAAAAAAGTGACTTCTCTACTTCCTATTCCACCCAAGGTTAATGGTACAACTGATACAATTGATGAAACTAAAAAAATGAATAAATAAGCAATTGTATTCATCTCAATTGATAATGCTTTTAGGATGAATAAAGCACTTATTAATTGAAATAATTGAACTAATGCAGAAAAACCTATAGATTTCCAGAATACGTTAAGAACATATGAAAAAAACTTTTTGTTTAGGTACCAAAAAACTAAAACACTTAATAGAATTATAAATGTAACATAAACACCAATATTAGAAATTATATTCAAATCTAAAAATGCAATTAATATACAAGCATATATAAATAAAAGTAAGAGCCCACTTAATCTATCTAATATTATAACGGCAACAACTTTTTTTGTATCTACAGTAAATTGTTTTTTAATTATATATCCTTTAAAAGCATCACCACCAATACCTCCAGGTAAGAATAAGTTATAAAACATACCCAATATATATAGCTTTAGATTGCTTAATTGAGTTAAATAAACATGTAATTGATGAAAATATAAGTTTATTCTAAATGAAGCTATAATCTTAGATAACACAAAAAAAACAATCGCTATAAAAAGATATATAGGATGTGTTTTCTTTAAAGTATATAAAACATCATTAAAATTAATTTTTGTAAAAACAAAGTAAAGTAAAACTACACTAATACATATTTTTAGTGCTGTTAAAAGCTTTTTATTGAGTTTTATCACCTACAGATATATTTTTGATTCGGTATGGTCTTTTTTGTTGAGATTCATAATACGTTCGTATTAATAATTCCATAACAATTCCGATAGTAAATAATTGGATACCAGCTAGAATAAACATTAAACCAAAAATTAATAAAGGCCGATTGCCAATATCTTCTCCCATAAGTTTGATGATTAGCAAATAAACATTTATTACACCACCAAGTAAAATTAATAGAACTCCAAAAATACCGAATAAGTGAATTGGACGCTGAAAATATTTACGAATAAAAAGCAATAACATCATATCAGCTACTACTTTAAAAACACGTTCTAAACCATATTTTGAAACTCCTGCATGACGTGCATGATGTTTCACAGGAACTTGTTTTATCTGAGCGCCTTCAAGGTGAGCGAGTAATGTAATAAAACGATGCATCTCGCCATATAAATTTAAATCTTTAGCAATATCTTTAGTAAAGACCTTTAATGCACAACCGTTATCTTTTATATCTAATTTGGTAACACGCCTAACTAAAAAGTTGGCAATCTTAGACGGAATTTTTTTAATCAAAGAATCTTTTCTTTTTTGACGAATGCCTGTAATAACATCATATTCACCACTCACAGCATAAGAAAGCATTTCTGGAATATCACTAGGGTCGTTTTGTAAATCACCATCCATAGTAATAATATATTCACCCTTGGCGTAATCAATACCAGCAGCAAGGGCTAAACTTTGACCATAATTTTTCTTTAAAGCAATCAGGTGAACTTTATCATCATCCATTCCTTTTACCACCTTTCGAGTTGCATCAGTAGAAAAATCATCTATATAAATAATCTGATAGGTATAGCCTATTAAGCTTTCGTGTATTTTTTTTGTAAGCAAAGCAACATTCTCTTCTTCATTATATAAAGGAACTACTATTGAAAGAAGCGAATCGGTTAAAACAGTCATAGAATAGATATTGAAGTTGCAAATTTATGCTTTTTATTTAAGTTCTTTTTGATGAAATGCCAACAATTGTTCAGCTGCAATAAAAGGTGATATTTCATTATTCATTACTTTTTTAAGGAGTTTTGATAGTTGCTTTTGGATGTTTTTATTTTGATAGAAATCAAATTTCAACTGTTCTTCTATAGTTTGTATTAACCAATATTTATTTTGAAATTTCCGTTTATCGCTAAAATGCTTTTTTGTTGCAGACTTGAATTCTTCAATAGTTTTCCAGATTTCACTTATTCCATCATTTTCTAGAGCAGAGCACAGTAAAACTTTCGGAATCCACCCATTTTCTTTAGGCGGATAGAGATGAAGAGCTCTTGAAAATTCTGCCTTTGCAATTTTTGCAGCTTGTTTATTATTCCCATCTGCTTTATTGATAACGATGCTATCTGCCATTTCTATAATTCCTCTTTTCATTCCCTGTAGTTCATCTCCCGCACCAGATAGTTTTAATAATAGAAAAAAATCTACCATGCTATGTACAGCAATTTCATTTTGGCCAACACCAACAGTTTCTATAAGAATTACATTAAAATCAGCAGCCTCACATAAAATTATGGCCTCACGGGTTTTTCTAGCAACGCCACCTAAAGAATCACCAGAAGGGGAGGGTCTAATAAAGGCGTTTTCATTTTTCACCAACTCTTCCATTCTAGTTTTATCACCCAATATACTACCCTTGCTTAATGTACTTGTTGGATCTACAGCTAAAACAGCTACTTTTTTACCCTTTTTAGTAAGTAAGTCTCCTAAAACTTCGATAAATGTGCTTTTGCCAACCCCAGGAACTCCGGTGATTCCAATTCTAATAGTATTGTTTTTCGATTTTAAACAAGCGTCAATCACTTCATTTGCTTTTTGAAAATGATGTTTGTTTTTGCTTTCTATTAATGTGATTGCTCTGCTTAGTGCAGTTTTATCTCCTTTTAAAATACCACTTATTAAATCGTTTGAAGTTGGTTGTTTTTTTCTCGATGATTTTATTTTTGATATAGAATTTTCATTAAAGATTTTAGGAGGTTTTACTCCTTCTTTTTCTTCTAATGCAGATTTATTTTTCGATTTTTTCAAAAGATGAGCAATTGGTTTAGTGAAAAATAAGGTTTTTCATAAACATTCACACAAATTTAATAATTCATTTTTCGCAAGCTGTTTTTCTATCACTATATTATACTCTTAATTTTAAATTAAAATTCATGAAAACAATATTTAAGTCTAGTGCAACAAATAAAGGAGGAAGAAGTGGGCATGTAACAAGCGAAGGTGGTTTGATAGATTTTGATGTTAAAATGCCTAATGGTAAAGATAATATTGAAGAAAAATATACAAACCCTGAACAACTTTTTGCTGCAGCATACTCTACTTGTTTTGCTGGAGCATTACAAGCTGTTGCTAAAGACCATGAAGTATCCGATTTAGGAGATTTTAGTGTTACCGCTACTATTGCCTTTCAAAAAGAGGAAGATGGTTTTATTATAAAAGCTACTTTAGACTCTTATTTACCAACAGTAACTAAAAAAGTTGGAGAAAAGCTAGTAAACGCTGCTCATGAAATTTGCCCATATAGCAAAGCTACTCGTGATAATATTACAGTAACTTTAAATTTATTATTGGAAGATTAACTAGTTCGTTATAAAATTAAAAACCCAATAATTTATTGTTGGGTTTTTTTATGTTGTGAAAGTAAATATAGATTCATTTAAGTAAACTTCATTTGGATATAAAACACTTGAAGGAAAATTAGTTTGATTTGGTGCATCTGGAAAATTTTGAGTTTCAAAACATATAGATCCAGTAGTAGGCGGAGTGTATATTATTAACGCTGGCTGATTGGTTTTAACCTGTAATTTAATTCCTGAAATTTCAGAATATGCTTCGGCTGCAATTTCTTTTATAGAATCAATAGCAAATGGAGTATCTAAAAAAGGAGATCCAATTTTTCTTTTCTTTCGAAAATCATATTTACCATCTGCAACAGGTAAAAAATTTCCTGTAGGGAGTAAATTATTGTAAGTTTCGGTAATCTGCGAACAATTTAGGTTTAAATCGTAATGTGCTACAGTATTAGTTTCATCCAATTTAAAATAAGAATGATTGGTCAAGTTTACAACTGTCGTTTTATCTGTTATCGCTTGGTGTGTAATTTTTAAACTTTCACCTATTAGTGTATAAGTAACCGTTACAGTTAAATTACCTGGATAACCTTCTTCCAAATCTTTACTTAAATAAGAAAGTCTTATAAAAGGTTCTTCACCATGATTTACTTCGTCAATAATAAAATATTTTTGATTGAAACCTATTTCACCTCCGTGTAAATGAACATTATTGCTTTCTTTTATTGCATATTTTTTATTTTTTAATGTAAATCCACCATTTGAAATTCTACCAGCGTAACGACCGATACAAGCACCTAAATACATTTTATCATTAAGGTAATCTTCTGGTTTTTCTAAATCGACAACAACATTAATAGGTTTTCCGTTTTTATCTTTAATTATTATTTTTTGAATAATTGCCCCAAAATCAAGGACAACAAGTTCAATACTACTGTTTTTAATTGTAATTTGATTCAAAAGAGTTGTTTTAAAGTATAAAACTAAACTTTTTTGAAACATGTAAATAATTCTATCGTCTTTAAATTAACAACAACTAAAACCAATCTTAGAAAGTTTGCTAAAATTCCAAACAGATCTAATTGAGCAGTGTAAGACTAATAATCGAAAAGCACAGTTGCAGCTTTATGAAAAGTATTGCGACGGAATGTTTTGCGTAGTAATGCGATTTTTAAAAAATAGTGATGATGCGGAAGACGTTTTGCAAGAGTCATTTATAAAAGCATTTCAAAAAATTGATCAGTATAAGGGTGAGGTTACTTTTGGAGCTTGGTTGAAAAAAATTGTAGTGAATAAATGTATCGATTTTTTAAAAGCAAAGCGCAATTTACATGTACCGCTTGAAGAAAATTTGATGCATGTAGTAGAAGATGATAACTGGAATGTGGATGTTGGTATTACAATTGAAGAAGTACGTTCAGTAATTGAAATGCTTTCAGAAAAATACAAATATGTGCTAATGCTTTTTTTAATTGAAGGCTATGATCATTCTGAAATATCTCAGATTCTAGATATTCCTGAAACTACATGTAGAACTCGACTATTAAGAGGAAAAGGTTTTTTGAAGGAGAAATTAATAAAGAAAAAGTATGAAACAAGATCTTAAAACGCTATTCAAAGAAGAAAAAAATTCTGAGAATTACACCTTGAAATCAGGTCATAAAGAACGCTTTTTAGATTTATTGGAGAAGGAGATGCCAAAAAAAAATAAATCATCATCAAGATTTATATTTCAAATAGCAGCATCTATTATTCTGATAGTGAGTGTGGGTATTTATTTGTATTCGACAATAAATGCTAATGATACTATTTCGACAACAGTAGTAGAAGTTGACCCTTCGGAAAATGATAGTGCTATCGAAGGATTTTCATTAGGCGATTTGTCTCCAGATTTAAAGAAAGTAGAACAATACTATGTTGCTAATATTAATCTTGAGCTTGCACAACTCAAAATTTCTAAAGATAACAAAGGTCTTATTGAAAGTTTCATGGATCGTTTAGCCGAATTAAATGCAGAGTATCAAGTATTAACAAAAGAATTGAATACGCTAGGTCCAAACGATCAAACAATTTCGGCTCTTATTCAAAATCTACAGTTGCGGTTACAGTTGTTGCAAAAACTAAAAGAAAAATTAAACGAATTAAAATCATCAAAAAATGAAACAGCAATTAGTATATAAGTTTTTTATTTCATTATTTTTTGTTGCAGCATATAGTAATGCTCAAAAACAAACAAAAACTTTTAATGAAAATTTTAATGTAGTTGATAATGCAGTATTGAATATTAACACAACACATACTGATATTGAATTTGAGACTTGGAATAAAAATCAAGTAGCCATAGAAGTAGTTATTGAAATTGAGGGTGCTTCAAGTAAAGAGATTGATGCTTATTTTAAAAAGAATGAAGTTAAAATTACTGGGAATAGTAAACAAATTGATATTTCAACAGGTATAGAAAATATATGGTCTTTTAATACTAATTCAAACGAAAACTTTATTACATCCTGGAATGTACAAGATTTTAATATCCCTGAGATAACAGCAATTCCAGATATAGAATATTTGGCTTTTGTTACAGATTCTATAAATCTACCACCAACCCCACCAATGCCAATTCCTCATTTTGATTATGATGCATTTAAGAAAGATGGAGATGTATATTTAAAAAAATGGCAAGAAAAGTTTGAGAAAAATTTTGGCGGTGATTATGAAAAGAAAATGGAAGCTTGGCAAGCTAAGGCTGAACTAGCAAGCAAGGCTCATGAAAAAGCTAGAGAAGCTCAAGAAAAAGCAAGAGTTATTGTTTATGAAAAAGCAAATGAGGCTAGAGTAGCGGCTATGCAAGACAAACAGCAAGTTTTAAAAGAGCAGTTAAGAAAGAATGCCGAGGTAAGAAAAGAACAGCTTTATCTTAGAAAAGGAAAAGGAGATACTTTAAGAATTGATACACTTAGAAGATATTATTCAACTAGCCCCAATGTATATTATTTTTCATCTGATAAAAAAGGAGCTACAGAGAAAGTGAAAGTAAAAAAATACATAAAAATTAAAATGCCTAAATCTGCCACTCTAAAAATGAATGTGCGTCATGGAGAAGTAAAATTAGCAGAGAATACAAAGAATATAAACGCAACACTGGCTTATTCTGGCTTATTTGCTGCTACAATTGATGGTGATAAAACTCAAATAAATGCATCTTATTCTCCTGTAAGTGTTGAACGTTGGAATTATGGAAAATTGAAAGTTAGTTATGCCGATAATGTTAAATTAAGCCAAGTAAACCATATAACGCTTAGTTCTACATCTTCTGATGTAACAATAGATAATTTATTGAAGAATATTTATGTTGAGAATAACTTTGGAGCCTTAAAAATTAAAGCAATAAATACAGATTTTTCAGCTATTGATGTTTCTATGAAAAACGGAGAATTGATATGTAATTTACCAGAAACCCCATTTAACATTCTTGTAAATGGAGAAAACTCTAAATTAACAGCACCATCTTCATTAACATTAACTAAAACAAAAAACGATAATACTGTTTTGTGTAAAGGCTTTAATGTTTCAAAAAGTGCTGATAAATCAATTACAATTAATTCTAAATATAGCGATGTAGTTTTAGAATAATATTAATGTGCACCTTTCTTTAATAATTCAGGATATTTACTTTGAAATTTTCGTAATCTTGGAATCGAAACATTTCTCACATATGAATTATTTGGATGATTTTTTTCAAAATTTTGGTGGTAATCTTCTGCATCATAAAAAACATCAAATTTTGTAACCTCAGTAGCTAATGGAGCGTTATAAACTTTATCTGCCTTTAATTTAGCCATATAATCTTCAATTATTTTCTTTTCAGCATCATTCTTATAAAAAGCAATAGATCTATATTGTTTCCCCATATCAGGTCCTTGGCCATTTACGGTAGTTGGGTCATGAGAACCAAAATAAACTTTTACGAGTGTTTTGAATGAAACTATTTTAGGATCATAATATATTTTTACAGACTCAGCATGTGATGTTCTTCCGTAACCAACATCTTCGTAAGATGGGTTTTTCTCTTTTCCACCAGAATATCCTGAAATTACTTCTTTTACACCTTCTACACTTTCAAAAATTGCTTCTACACACCAAAAACACCCACTAGCAAAATAGGCAGTTTCATATTTTGATAAATCTTGCGTAGGGTTATTAATAACCATAGATTGTTTTTTTGCTTCTTTATCTTTTGATTGGCAACTAGTAGTTGTTAATGTTAAGAAAGCTAACACTGTAATTTTAAAATAAGTCATAATGTGATTTTTATGATTAGTTGTAGTAACTCAAAATAACTTACGAGTTTACTGTTTTTATCGATGTTAATTTTTTTATAATTTATATATAGTAACCATTAAATATACTTCAAAACCTGTGCTATATTTGAATGATGAATTCTTTAGAAAAACTTTTAAGCAAATTATCAGAAGGCACTATTTCTATTTTAGATGCAGAAATTCCTTTTGAATCCTATACAAAGCTAGATTTATCTGTTACTAATACAAGCTTGAAAAATTATATAATAACAGAACCTGATGATTGTCAAAAATACATAGATTCTGTTTTAAAAATGAATAAAGCTTTAGTTGCCTATGGAGGTTATTTAGAGAAAAGAGGGCTTTATGCTGATAAAAGTAATTTTTCAGGTAATTCTGAAGCCTTACGCAATATTCATTTAGGAATAGATTATTGGTCAAAAGCTCATACAAGTGTTTTAGCTCCTTTAGATGGTATTGTTCATAGTTTTAAGAATAATAATTCAATTGGCGATTACGGTCCAACAATTATTCTATCACATACAATTGGAGATTTATCTTTTTATACCTTATATGGACATCTTTCAATAAAATCGATTAGTGGTTTGAAAATTGGTGAAAAGGTTTTTAAAGGCTCAGTTATTGGATATTTAGGTACTCCAGATATAAATGTTAATTACGCGCCACATTTACATTTTCAAATTATTAAAGATTTGGGGGATTATTTTGGAGATTATCCGGGAGTCTGTACTTTAAAAGATTTGGAATATTATGCTGATAATTGCCCAAATCCAAACCTTCTTATTAAAATTTAGACTTTTAATTATCGATGAAATACATATAGTTTCGCTAAGCGAATTTTAAGCTTTTTTCCGTTATCGGATAAAAAGTTACTTACATCCAGATATTATTCATTCACCGAAAGTAAACTGTTTTTGAGCGATTTTTAAATATGTAGGCTTCAACGTGGGAGTACCTTTACACCAGTAAAAACCCAAGTCATGAAAGCAACTTTAACTATTTTATTTGTATTATTTATCGGTCTTTTCGCTCAAGCTCAAGAGAGTAATAAAGATGTAAAAGTAAATACTCAAACTGAAAAAGTTATTTTAATAGATTCAACTATCAAAACTATTTTAAATAGTAATGAAACAAAAGTTGCTCGTTTGTACATGGACAGAAACTATAAAGTAAAAAAAGAATTATCTTTCGCTACAAATGCAAACAAATCTAAATTAGCTTAATTATGGTACTATTTTTATTTATGATAATTTCTTCTTTAATCTCAATAGTGTTTTTTAAAAATAAAACTGCTTATTTAAAACCTTCTAAGATAAAAGTAAGTGATGAAGTAAAGTAGGTTTCTTAAATTATAGTTTGAAAATTTTGACCTATCTCTTTAAACTTTATAATATAATTTGTTCCCTTTTTGCTTACATCTTTTAAAATTGATCCTTTTAACTGTCTAGTTAGATTGTAAATCAATTTAAGTCCTAATGATTTTGTAGTTTGAGGATTAATATTTTCTGAATATCCTTCTCCATTATCACCAATGTTAAGAATATAATCGTCTTCAGTTTCTTTTTTAAGGGTGATACTTATTTCTCCCTCACCATTATCTCTAATGCCATATTTCAAAGAATTTGTAATAGCTTCATTTATTAATAGGCCTAATGGAATAGCAGTATCAATTCCAAGATTAATATCAATAATATCGATAGCTACTTTAATTCTATTATCAGTACCCTTTATAGATTTTACCAAATATTCGCTTAATTCTTCAACATAAGATTTATATTCAATTTTTGATAAATCTTCTCTCATATAAAGCATTTCATGAACCATAGCCATAGAATTCACTCTGTTTTGGCTACTTTTTATAAGAGATTTTATTTCAGGATCTTTCATGTTTCTACTCTGCAAGCTCAACAGACTTGAAACTGTTTGAAGGTTATTTTTTACTCTATGATGTACCTCTTTAAGTAGGGTTTCTTTTTCTTTTACCTTTTGTTCAAATTCCATTTTTGAACGATAAAGGTGGTAGTGGGTTTTTACTAGAATTTTCCCAAAAACTCCTCCTAGTAAATACACTGAAAAAAGAATACTTATAAAGTTGAATAGATTTTTAGAAGCTTCAGGAACTTCATTTGTAATAAATGCTATATCAATATTACTTTCAGCATATATTAAGCCTACAATTAAGAAAACCAAATAAAGATAAAAACGCCCATATTTTTTTGTCGTCACGTAACCAGCAAAGACAATTAATGCTAAAACAAAAATGAATGCACTATTTATACCACCGCTGTATAATGTGACTGTAACAGCGCTTATTAAAGCTATAAAAGAAGTTATATTATAGGTAAGGGTGAGGTTTTTATGAAACTTAAAAGCAATAGTATTGATTAAATTAAGTATAGAAAATGAAAATAAAACAAATGGGATTACTCTGTAAATATCAAGTATAAAATAACATGCCAAACCAAACAATAATGATAAAGCAGAGGAAAAATAATTTACTCTTAAAGTTATCCTAGTTTTAGTTTTAAGGCGTTGTTCGTATACCATTTGGTTTATTTAACTGCTAATTAACTTCTTTTCAAAGAAGTTTAAAAGTATTAAGATAAGTTTTTTCTTATTAAGAATAATTATATACAATAAAGCTAAATATGTTTTTAATAAAATCAAAAAACGACAGCTATTTTTGCTGTCGTTTTAGTATCTATTTATAGGTTGTTTTTAAATTTAATCTTCTGTAATAACCCATTCTCCTTTAATAATAAGGGGTTCTGCTTGTTTGTATTTTAATGTTTTGCTTTCACCAGACATTACATTTTTAATTGTAACACGATCATTTCTTCCAATTTTTGGTGCTTCTCTGGTTATAGTTTCTGTTATTTGAGGTCTATTACCTTGATTTTGACCAACAGCACGGTTCTGAGCAGCAAGTTCATCACTATTTAAAACCTCTTCCTTGCTAATATTGAGTCTTTCCTTTGGACGATTTACATTTCTAGCTTCTTGTATATTGGCTGTATTTCCATTCGGAATTTCACCTTTATATAAGAAAGACACTACTTCTTTATTTACTTTTTCAATCATTCCTTTGAAAAGTTCAAAAGCTTCAAATTTATAAATTAAAAGAGGATCTTTTTGCTCGTGTACTGCTAGTTGTACAGATTGTTTCAATTCATCCATTTTTCTTAAATGAACTTTCCATGCATCATCAACAATAGCTAAAGTTATATTTTTTTCAAAATCAGTAATAAGTTGTTTTCCATTGCTCTCATAAGCGTCTTTTAAATTAGTAACAATATTGTAGGTTTTTATTCCATCAGAAAAAGGAACTACAATACGCTCAAATTTATTAGATTCTTCTTCAAACACATTTTTGATAACACGATAGGCAGTAGTAGCACTACGCTCCATTTTTTCTTGGTAGTGCTCGTATGCTTTTTTGTATAATAATGTCGAAATCTCTTGAATACTCTTTTTAGTAAACTCTTCTTCAGTAATAGGAGAAGTAATAGAGAAATACTTAATTAACTCAAATTCAAAGTTTTTAAAATCACTAGCATTTTTATTTGTTTCTGCAATTACCTCACAGGTATCATAAATCATGTTTGCAATATCTAACTTTAAGCGTTCGCCTTGTAAAGCATGACGTCTTCTTTTGTAGACTACTTCTCTTTGTGCATTCATTACATCATCATACTCTAATAAACGTTTACGAACACCAAAGTTGTTTTCTTCTACTTTTTTCTGAGCACGCTCGATAGATTTTGTCATCATAGAATGTTGAATTACTTCACCATCTTCTAATCCCATTCTATCCATCATTTTAGCAACTCTATCGGAGCCAAACAAACGCATTAGGTTATCTTCTAAAGAAACATAGAATTGAGAGCTTCCCGGGTCTCCTTGACGGCCTGAACGACCTCTTAACTGACGGTCAACTCGTCGAGAATCATGACGTTCTGTACCGACAATAGCTAAACCACCTGCTTTTTTAACTTCTTCTGATAGTTTAATATCTGTTCCACGACCAGCCATATTGGTTGCAATAGTTACAACTCCTGCTTTACCAGCCTCTTCAACAATTTCTGCTTCTTTTTTATGCAATTTGGCATTTAATACATTATGCGGAACTTTACGAATAGTAAGCATTCGAGATAAAAGTTCTGATATTTCTACAGAAGTTGTACCAATTAATACAGGTCTTCCCGCATGTGAGAATTTGGTAACTTCTTCTATAATCGCATTATATTTTTCACGCTTTGTTTTATATATTAGATCATTTCTGTCATCTCTGGCGATTGGTCTATTGGTTGGAATTTCCATCACATCCAACTTGTATATTTCCCAAAATTCACCAGCTTCAGTAATTGCAGTACCTGTCATACCTGCTAATTTACTGTACATTCTAAAGTAGTTTTGTAATGTTACTGTAGCAAAAGTTTGGGTAACTGCTTCAATTTTTACACTTTCTTTAGCTTCAATTGCTTGATGAAGACCGTCAGAATAACGACGACCATCCATAATACGACCTGTTTGCTCGTCAACAATCATTACTTTATTATCCATCACAACGTACTCAACATCTTTTTCAAAAAGAGTATACGCTTTTAATAACTGGTTTAAAGTATGAATTCGTTCACTTTTAACACCAAAATCTTTAAAGAGCTCTTCTTTGAGTTCAGCTTCTTTTTCAATCTCAAGATTTTGTCTTTCTATTTTGGCAATTTCACCACCAATATCTGGCATGACAAAGAACTCTTTATCTTGTTCTCCAGAGATATGTTCAACACCTTTTTCAGTAAGTTCTATTTGATTATTTTTTTCATCGATAACAAACCATAAAGCTTCATCTACCTTTGGCATTTCTCGGTTGTTATCTTGCATGTAATAATTTTCAGTTTTTTGAAGTAATTGTTTTACCCCTTCTTCACTTAAAAATTTAATTAATGCTTTATTTTTTGGCAAACCACGGTGAACACGAAGTAATTGAAAACCTCCCTCTTTAGAATCACCACTGCTTATTAATTTTTTAGCCTCCGCTAATACTCCAGTTAAATATTGTCTTTGAAGATTTACAATATCACTTACCTTAGGTTTTAATTGATCAAATTCATGAATATCACCTTTTGGTACGGGACCAGATATAATTAATGGAGTACGTGCATCATCTACTAAAACAGAATCGACCTCATCGACAATAGCATAATTATGTGGGCGTTGTACCAAATCACTTGGAGTATGCGCCATATTATCTCTTAAATAATCAAAACCAAACTCGTTATTGGTTCCATATGTTATATCAGCGTTGTAAGCAGCACGTCGTCCATCAGAATTGGGTTGGTGATTGTCGATACAATCTATTGTGATTCCATGAAACTGAAATATTGGCGCCATCCATGCACTATCTCTTTTGGCCAAATAATCATTCACAGTTACTAAGTGTGTTCCATTACCAGTTAAGGCGTTAAGGTATAAAGGAAGTGTTGCTACTAAAGTTTTACCTTCTCCAGTTTGCATTTCTGCAATTTTACCTTCATGAAGTGCAATACCACCAATTAATTGTACATCGTAATGCACCATATCCCAAGTAACTTCTTTACCAGCAGCATTCCATGTATTTTTCCAAATAGCTTTGTCACCTTCTAAAGTAACATAGTCTTTAGTGCCTGATAATTCTCTATCGTATTCTGATGCTGTTACGATGAGTGTTTTGTTGTTTGCAAAACGTTTTGCGGTTTCTTTTACAACAGCAAAAGCTTCTGGGAGAATATTTTTTAGTGTTTTTTCTGAAATTTCGTAAGCTTCTTCTTTAAGTTTATCTATTTCAGTATAAATATCTTCGTTTTTATCAATGTCTTGTGAAGTTTTAACTTCTTCTTCAAGAGCTTTTATTTGGTCATCTATCGTTTTACGTTCTTCTTTGATTTGTTCTTTAAACCTAAGCGTCTTACTTCGAATTTCGTCAAGACTTAAAAGTGTCAGCTCTTTTTCAAAAGAATGTATCTTATCTATTATGGGTTGTAGTACTTTAACATCTTGCTTTGCTTTGTCGCCTACAAAAACTTTTAAAACAGAATTTAAAAAACTCATATTGGTAATTTATTTAAATGATATTATGCCATAACCATACCAAAAGATTTTAAGGTAAATAGCATGACAAAATGGTCTTCAATTAATAGTACTAATTGAATGCCTATGTTACAGAATCAAAATTAAGTAAAAAAAAAGCCTCAGATGAGACTTTTTTGTTGTAATTCCGTTAATATTTTAATATTCATCCTCATTCCAGAGGTAATCTTCTTCCGTCGGATAATCTGGCCAAATTTCTTCAATTGATTCATAAATTTCGCCACCTTCTTCTTCCATTGATTGTAAATTTTCTACAACCTCTAGTGGAGCACCGGTTCTAATTGCGTAATCTATCAACTCATCTTTGGTAGCTGGCCAAGGTGCATCACTTAAATAAGATGCTAGTTCTAAAGTCCAATACATTTCGTAGTATGATTTTAATTTTTTGCAAAAATAAATTTTAAAATGAAATATCCAAGTTTATTTGCATTTATTATGCAACTATTTACATTTTGTTAATTTACTAACTTGGAAATAAAGAATTTAGTATTATTTTTTCTCTGGAATCCATTTAATTTCATTTGCTCCTAAAAGAGAAGATAAGTTGCGTGAAAGTACAAAAAGGTAATCTGAAAGGCGATTAATATAAGATAAGACATTATTTTCAAAAGGCTCATTTTCATTTAGATGTGATACCAAGCGTTCTGCTCTTCTACAAACTGTTCTGGCAATATGACAGTATGACACTATTGTATGTCCGCCTGGAAGAATAAAATGTGTCATAGGAGCTAATTTCGCTTCCATCATATCCATTTCATTTTCTAAAAGCGTGATATCTTCAACTTCTATTTTTGAAATATTTAAACGCTCTTTGCCATTTTTAAGAATTGCTTTTTCTGGATCTGTAGCTAAAATAGCACCAACAATAAATAATTTAGTCTGAATTTGAGTTAATATATCTTTCGAATGTTGATCTATATCTTGATCTCGAATTAAGCCAATCCAAGAGTTTAACTCATCAATAGTTCCATAACTTTCAATTCTAATATGATGTTTTGCAACACGAGTGCCACCAAAAAGTGCTGTAGTGCCATTGTCTCCTGTTTTGGTATATATTTTCATAACTTACTTTCGATCCATGAATTTACGGTCTTTTCTTTTCTTTGCTCTTTTTTTGTTGTTTAAAAGATTCATAACAAAAATTACGGCTAAGACAGTGAAAATGATATATATGATATAATCCATTTACTATATTTTACTGTAAAATTAAAGGTTTATATCCGAATTTTAAAATGCTCTTTAGCCTGCTCTTTTCTAAAAAAAAGTATTCCACAGTAGAATAAATCTATACTTACGGTGATTTTTTTCATAAGAATTAACTCTTCCCATGCTTTTTTATTTTTATATAGAGCATCTATAAAAATGATACTTTTATTATGGGTTATGTTTTTATCAGTAATAAATTTTATAAGTTCATTATCTATAGTATTAAAATAAATGAAATCTGTGGTCTTTTTGTTTTCTTTTACTTTAGGAAAATGAATAGCTATTAAATCAGTTAGGGTTTTATTTTTTTTTTGAATTTCTATTTGAGAAATATCAAAATAAGAAATAACTTTTAAAAAAACATTTAGTGACTTTTGATGAGTATACTTTTTTTTATGATACAAGCATTTTGTTACAAATGTATAAACAAAAGGGGAGTGCACTCCATGTTGGTTTGTAGCCGATAGTAAAAATTTTAAATAGCTAAAAAAATACATTTTTATTTATTCCAATAATGCAGATAACTCAAACCAACGTTCTGTTTTTACTTCAATAGTACCTTCTATTTCTTTTAAGGTTATAGAAAGTTTATCTATTTGTTCACCTGTTAATGAGGTATCTGCAAACTTATGTTGGGTTTCTTCTTTTTTTGTTTCAAGCTTTTTTATTTCCTTTTCAAGATTGGTGTATTCTTTTTGTTCTTCAAAAGATAGTTTTTTCTTTTCTTCTTTTTTCCAAGAACCTTTGTCAGAAGTTTCGGTATTATTTTGAGTATTTTCTTTTTTTGCGGCTCTATTTTCTATAACAACACTGTCTTCATAAGTTCTAAAATCAGAATAGTTTCCAGGAAAATCTTCTACAACAGTATCTCCTCTAAATACAAAAAGATGGTCTACAATTTTATCCATAAAATAACGGTCATGAGATACCACCAATAAGCAACCTGGAAAATCTAATAAGAAACTTTCTAGTACATTTAATGTAACAATATCTAGATCATTTGTAGGCTCATCAAGAATTAAAAAGTTAGGATTTTGAATTAGAATGGTACATAAATACAATCTTTTACGTTCGCCACCACTCAATTTGCTAACAAAATCGTATTGTTTTTTTCTGTCAAATAAAAAGCGTTCTAATAATTGCTGTGCCGATATTTGACGGCCTTTCATTAGAGGAATGTAATCACCAAATTCTCGAATTACATCAATCACTTTTTGTCCTTCTTTTATGTCAATACCTTTTTGTGTATAATAGCCAAACTTTATGGTTTCACCAACAATCACTTTTCCGCTATCTGGTTCTTCATTACCACTTATAATATTTAAAAAAGTAGATTTTCCTGCACCATTTTTACCAATAATACCAAGACGTTCACCACGTAGAAAATTGTACTCGAATTTATTTAAAATAGGTTTTCCAGGATATGCTTTTGATATTTTATGGAGTTCAAGAATTTTACTTCCCATTCGCTCCATATTAATTTCTAACTCTACCTGATTTTCATTTCTACGTTTGCTTGCTCTTTCTTTGATATCGTAAAAATCATCTATTCTAGATTTTGATTTTGTTGTTCTCGCTTTAGGTTGTCTACGCATCCAATCTAACTCTTTTTTAAATAAAAGTTTAGATTTATGTTGTTCAGTGACTTCTTGCTCAATTCGAGCTTCTTTTTTCTCTAAATAATAGGAGTAATTTCCTTTATATGGGTATAGTACGCCTTCATCAAGTTCAATAATTTCATTACACACACGTTCCAAAAAAAACCGGTCGTGAGTTACCATAAATAAAGTCATGCTCTCTTTCGCAAAATATTGCTCTAACCATTCAATCATTTCTAAATCTAAATGGTTGGTAGGTTCATCTAAAACCAATAAATCAGGTTTATTGATTAATGCATTTGCTAGTGCTAAGCGTTTTTTTTGTCCACCTGATAAGATATTTACTTTAAGATGAATATCATCTAAATTAAGCTTAGAAAGAATTTGCTTGTATTGGGTCTCAAAATCCCAAGCCTGAAAGCGTTCCATGCCTTCAAATGCAGCTTGGTATGCATCTCCATCATCAGGATTTTCTAAAGCCGTTTCATAAGCTCTAATTACTTTAAGTACTTCATTATCAGAAGCAAATATTGTTTCTTCAATAGTTAGGTTAGGGTCTAAATTAGGTTCTTGATCCAAGAATGAAACTCGAATGCCTTTACGATAATTTACTTGACCAGAATCTGGTGTATCTAAACCAGAAAGTATGTTTAAAATTGATGTTTTGCCGCTGCCATTTTTTGCAATTAGCGCAATTTTTTGGTCTTTATTAATTCCGAATGAGATATCAGAAAACAAGACGTGCTCACCGTATGCTTTAGCTATATTTTCTACCGAGAGTAGGTTCATGTATTTTTTTATTTGAGCGCAAAGTTAGTGAACTCCAGTTGACCTTTGTCTATAAAATAAAAATGAATATCGGATAGCTAAAGCGATGACTATCGGAATTATTAAAACACTGAAAACCTGAATTTTAAAAATCCAAATGACTATTGAGATTAATAAAAAGAATAATAGCGTCAAAAAATAAACTCCTGTCCATTTTGGTAAAACTGCTTTTTTAAGTGATAGAAAGGCAACAATAGTGTTTAAAGGAAAAGTCCACAAAAAGTTATAGTTATTTGCCGTTGCTTTATGATCGGTTCCAAGCCAAAGAAATAAAATCAATAGCCCAGCAATCCCAGTTATAAAAAATAATGAAAAATCTAAAAACCTATTTCTGGTATTATTTTTAAAATCTTTATAAGTTATAAATAGTACAATTACTAATAAAATTGAAAGCCAAAACAAAGGAGATACTAAAAAATTATTAGGCTTATTTATCGGTTTTTCGTCAAGCAGAAGCTTATCAGTAATTACTAAAGGTTTACCATCAACTTTTGTGTAAGGCAATTGTTTGTATACATAAATGGGTAAAAATAAATGTTCCCACGGAGTTGCTTTTCTGTCAATCACAGAACCTAAAGCTAAATCTATCCCAAAATTTGACCATGAGTTTACTTCTAAATTTTGATGTATTAATTCTCTAAAGGTATACTGTTCATCTAGATAAGAATAATCAAAAGTTAGTTCATCTCCTAAAACCGATTTTAAACCAGCCGGAATTCGAGTAGAGCAATTATCAAACAAAAAATCATACTTATAATATTTGTTTTCAGGTAAATAATTTTTTTCTAAAAATTTAAAAAAAGCATTTCGTTCTTCTTGAGAAAGTTGTAAAATTTGTTCGCGAACCCAACGATTTTCTAATTCATATCCGTATAAAAAACTTGCGAAAGATTGGCGGGCTAATTGATACATTAGCTTTCCTTGTGTGAATTTTAAATAAAAATTAGGAGTGCTAAAATCAAAATAACCATAATTATATACTACATCAATACCAAGTACAACATCTTGAACACGTATGGCACTGTGGCCAAATTTAGCATATAATTCATCGGCAGTACCTACTGTAAGAATGCTGATTTTCGAAGTAGATGATAATTCAGGTTGCGAAAATCCAATAACAGAAAATAATAGCAGAGCTAAACAGAATTTTTTTTTGAATTGCATGATATCGATACTAACGAACTTAAGGCAAATATGCGAAGAAATTTTTTGACAAAATTATTTCAAAGAAAATTATCCTATTTTTACAAAAAGCTTAACATAAAACCAACTCAAAGTATATGAAGAAACACATACCTAATTTTATTACGTTATTAAATTTATTTTGCGGATGTATTGCTATTTTTTTTGCCGTACGTGGGGTATTTGAATTAGTAGCACTCTTTGTTTTTTTAGGTATTATTTTTGATTTTTTTGATGGCTTTGCGGCACGAATCTTAAATATGAAGAGTGAGCTTGGGTTACAGTTAGATTCTCTAGCCGATATGGTTACTAGCGGAGTTGTGCCAGGATTGGTCATGTTTCAGTTGCTAGAGATGTCTTTATCAGGAGGTTGGCATACGGGTTTTTCAACTGAAGTTACCGATAACATGGTTTGGATGGGTTTTATAAGTCCAATGGCTTTAATACCGTACGTTGGTTTTTTAATAACTTTAGCTTCTGCCTATCGATTGGCAAAATTTAATATTGATGAAAACCAAACTGATTCTTTTATAGGATTACCAACACCTGCAAATACTCTTTTGATTGTATCGTTGCCTTTAATTTTAATTTACCATCATAATGATATTTTAAATAGCATTATTTTAAATAAATGGTTTTTAATTGTGCTTACCTATATAAGTGCATATCTGTTAAATTCTAAATTAGAGTTATTCGCACTTAAATTTAAAAATTGGAGTTTTCAAGATAATGCAGTACGGTATATCTTTTTGATAATTTGTATTATTCTTATTGCTACGCTTAAGTATTTGGCTGTACCAGCAATTATTATCTTTTATATTGCACTCTCTATTATAAGTACTATAAGCTCAAATAAAGTAAAAAAGTGAGGGAATCAATTTAGGGGTCAGAAAAACGGATAATAAGTGTTGATTGTTAAAAATCTAACTTCTTTTTACGCAGCTCAAAATTCTGTCCTAAATATACTTTACGAACCATTTCATCGGCGGCTAAATCTTCAGGAATACCTGATTTTAAAATTCCACCTTCGAACATCAAATAGGAGCGTTCGGTAATTGCTAAAGTTTCTTGTACGTTGTGATCGGTAATCAGAATGCCAATATTCTTATCTTTTAATTGTGCTACAATTCGCTGTATATCTTCTACAGCAACAGGATCAACTCCAGCAAAAGGTTCATCTAGCAAAATAAATTTTGGATCTGTTGCAAGTGCACGTGCAATTTCAGTACGTCGTCGTTCACCCCCTGAAAGTAAATCACCACGGTTTTTACGAATATGACCTAAACTAAATTCTTCAATAAGCGATTCCATTTTCATTTCTTGCTCTTTCTTACTGAGCTTTGTGAGTTGTAAAACGCTTAAAATATTTTCTTCAATACTTAATTTTCTAAAAACTGATGCTTCTTGTGCTAAATATCCAATACCGTTTTGCGCTCTCTTGTACATTGGAAACTTAGTGATGTTTTTATCTTCTAAATAAATATTTCCTCCGTTAGGTTTTATTAAACCAACAATCATATAAAACGAAGTTGTTTTTCCAGCACCATTAGGTCCTAAAAGACCCACAATTTCACCTTGGTTAACTTCTAAGGAAATGCCTCTTACTACTTGTCGCCCTCTATAGGACTTCATTATATTTTCTGCGCGTAACTTCATATTTACTATTGTTTTCCAAAACTAAACCATATTAATGGTTAAAATGGAATCTTTTTAGATATGTTTAACCTTCCTGTTGTTCTAAGGCTTCCCAATATTCGTAAGCTCTTCGTAAATGTGGAACTACAATAGTACCACCAACTAAAGTTGCGATACCAAGTGTTTCCATAACTTCTTCTTTCGTTGCGCCTTCATTATACGAACTTTCTAAATGATATTTCACACAATCATCACAACGTAAAACAGCAGAAGCTACAAGACCTAGCAATTCTTTAGTTTTAACATCTAAAGCTCCAGCAGCATATGCATTTGTATCTAAATTAAAAATTCTTTTGATAATTTTATTATTGTCAGCTAATAGCTTCTCGTTCATTTTTGAACGATATGCATTAAATTCTTCAATTTGATTTGGCATCTTTTTTTCTTTTAGCTTCTTTTTTTTCGTCTTGTCGGATAACGTATCCAGAAATATAAATACTTATTTGGTATAAAAACAGAACAGGAATTGCTACAACAATCTGACTAGTTACATCAGGAGGAGTAATTACTGCGGATAAAATTAATACTACAACTAATGCTATTTTACGATATTTTTTCAATATTTCAGGAGTTACCAATCCTACTTTTGTTAAAAAGAAGATGATAATTGGTAATTCAAAAATAATTCCACAAGCAATTACTGAAGAACGCAGGGTAGAGATATACGAACTTAGGTCGAACTCATTTTGAACGGTTTCACTTACAGAATAGGTTCCTAAAAAGTTGATTGAAAAAGGAGCGACTACATAATAACCGAATAACACGCCTAAAAAGAATAAAAATGAGGCTATAAATATAAATCCTCTAGAATTTTTGCGTTCTTTTTCATATAAACCTGGGCTAATAAACTTCCACATTTCAAACAATACATAGGGGAAAGCAATAATAAATCCAGCCCAAATAGAGGTCCAAATATCCGCAGAAAACTGCCCAGCCATAGTTCTACTCTGAATGGTAAAGGGTAATGATTCTGCGCAGAAATCAGACTCATAATTAAAAAAGTGACCAATTTTGCAAAAGAACTCATAGGTTACAAAGTTCATCCTACTAGGGGCAAAGATGATAGAATCAAAAATAAATCCGCTCATTGCAAAAGCAATACAGCCTATAATTAAAACTGCTAATGTTGAGCGTATTAAATGCCAGCGTAACTCTTCTAGATGATCTAAAAAAGACATCTCTGGTGTTGCTTCCTTCTTTGCCATTATATAATTCCTTCGTTGATTAAATTATGAATATGTACAACACCCATATAGGTGTCATTTTCGATAGCGAGTACTTGAGAGATACCGTTTGCTTGCATTAACTCTAAGGCTTTTACTGCAAGTGTATCATTCTCAATGGTTTTTGGATGAGCACTCATGATATCTTTAGCTGTAAGTCCTTTTATAGAATCATATTTACTTAACATTCTTCTAATATCACCATCAGTAACAACACCAATTATCTTGTTGTTTTCTAATACAGCTGTAACTCCAAGCATTTTTTCTGATATTTCTACAATTACTTTTTTTACATCAGCATTAACATCTACTTGTGGTTTCATGTTACTCTCTACAATATCAGCGACACGAAGATAAAGGCGTTTTCCTAAAGTTCCACCTGGGTGGTATTTTGCAAAATCTTTACTACTAAATCCTCTAAGTTCTAAAAGACAAATAGCGAGTGCATCACCAATGACTAATTGGGCTGTAGTACTTGTTGTTGGTGCTAAGTTATTGGGGCAGGCTTCTTTCTCTACATATGTATTTAGCACGTAGTCAGATAATTTTGCTAATGAAGATTCTAAATTTCCTGTCATAGCAATAAGTGTATTACCCCCTTTTTTAATTAATGGGACTAACATTTTTATTTCGGGAGTGTTACCACTTTTCGAAATACAAATTACCGTATCGTTCTCTTGAATAGTTCCTAAATCTCCATGAATAGCATCAGCAGCATGCATAAAAATGGCAGGAGTTCCTGTTGAATTTAAAGTGGCTACAATCTTAGAAGCAATTAAAGCACTTTTTCCAATCCCTGATATGATGACACGACCAGTAGAATTAAAAATATGCGTAACAGCATCAGAAAATTTTTCATTTAAGAGTGAAGACAAATTTTGAATAGCGTCAGCTTCATTTTCAATCGTCCTTCTTGCTATTTCTAGAATTGCAGTGTTTTTTTTCAATGTAATAAATTCGATTATCTGATTGTATTCCTAAAAGAATGTCTTATATTTAAATACAAAATTACATAAACTAAATGTTATAGTATATTTTAAATTCTTTAAAGTAGACTTTTGTTTTTTGTATTAATTTTAAACTTGCTAATGATGAATGAGAATGAAGTTATTTCAAATTTTAAGAGCAAGGTATATTAATAGTAAATTTAATTATGAGTTTGAGTGAAATTGATTTGCATTCATCACTAAAAAAATATTTTGGATTTTCTAAGTTCAAAGGACTTCAAGAAGGAGTAGTAAAGAGTATTCTCGAAGGTAAAAATTGTTTTGTGGTGATGCCAACAGGCGGAGGAAAATCTCTTTGTTACCAACTTCCAGCGTTAATGCAGGATGGTACAGCTATAATAGTTTCCCCATTAATAGCTTTAATGAAGAACCAAGTAGATGCTATTCGTGGCGTTTCTGCAGAAGTAGGAATAGCCCATGTTTTAAATTCTTCATTAACAAAAACCGAAATAAAACAGGTTAAAAGCGATATTACAAACGGAATTACAAAATTACTTTATGTAGCTCCCGAATCGCTAACCAAAGATGAGTATGTCGAGTTTCTACAATCGGTAAAAATATCGTTTGTTGCTGTTGATGAAGCGCATTGTATCTCAGAATGGGGGCATGATTTTAGGCCTGAATACCGAAATTTAAAAAACATTATTAGTAGGCTAGATGATAGTATTCCTGTGATTGGTCTTACTGCGACTGCAACGCCCAAAGTTCAAGAAGATATTATTAAGAATTTAGGTATTGGTGATGCAGTTTTGTTCAAAGCATCTTTTAATAGGCCAAATCTTTTTTATGAAGTACGCCCAAAGACTCAAAATATCGAAGCTGATATTATCCGTTTTGTAAAACAAAATTCAGGTAAATCTGGAATAATCTATTGTTTGAGTAGAAAAAAAGTGGAAGAATTAGCGCAGGTTCTTCAAGTAAATGGAGTTAGTGCTGTTCCGTATCATGCAGGTTTTGACACCAAAACAAGATCTAAATATCAAGATATGTTTTTGATGGAAGATGTTGATGTGGTTGTCGCTACAATTGCCTTTGGGATGGGAATAGACAAACCAGATGTTAGATTTGTTATTCATCATGATATTCCAAAGAGTATCGAAAGCTATTATCAAGAGACAGGTAGAGCTGGGCGCGATGGAGGAGAAGGCCATTGTTTGGCATTCTACTCCTATAAAGATATCGAGAAGTTAGAGAAATTTATGTCAGGCAAGCCTGTAGCAGAACAAGAAATTGGTAATGCATTATTACAGGAAATGGTTGCCTATGCAGAAACTTCAATGTCTAGAAGGAAGTTTATTTTACATTATTTCGGAGAATCTTTTGATGAGGTTAACGGAGATGGTGCTTTAATGGATGATAATACTAAGAACCCGAAAGAAAAACAAGAAGCTAAAGATGATTTGGTAAAACTTATTCAAGTGGTAAAAGGCACAATGGAAAAGTTTAAGTCTAAAGAAATTGTTAAAGTTCTCACCGGTAAGGTAAATGCAATTATTGCTTCACATAAAACTGATGATAAGCCATTTTTTGGTATCGGAAAAGATAAAGATAAAGAGCATTGGATGGCATTAGTACGCCAAGCTTTGGTAGCGGGCTATTTGAAAAAAGAAATAGAACAATATGGTATTATTCATGTAACAGATAAAGGGCTGGAATATCTTAAAAAGCCAGTTTCTTTTATGATGACTAAAGATCATGTGTATAGCCAGGAAATTGATGATGCTATTGTAAGTGCTGCTAAAACTAGTGGAGGTGTAGCAGATGAAAATCTACTTAAAATTCTAAAAGATTTAAGAAAAAAAGAAGGTCAAAAATTAGGTATCCCGCCATTTGTTATCTTTCAAGATCCATCTTTACAAGATATGGCTTTAAAATATCCTATAAGTTTAGATGAATTAGTAAATATTCATGGAGTAGGCGAGGGTAAAGCTAAAAAGTATGGTAAGCCATTCGTAGATTTTATCAAAAAGTATGTAGAAGATAATGAAATTATGCGACCAGATGACTTAATTGTTAAAAGTACTGGAGCAAATTCGGCATTAAAATTATATGTTATTCAGAATGTTGACCGTAAACTACCTTTAGATGATATAGCTTCTGCGAAAGGTTTAGAAATAGGGGAGTTGATTAAAGAAATGGAGCAGATTGTTTATAGCGGAACAAAGCTGAATATTAGCTATTGGATCGACGATATTTTAGATGAAGACCAACAAGAAGAACTGCATGATTATTTTTTAGAAGCGGAATCGGATGGCATTGAAGAAGCTATTAAAGAATTTGATGGAGATTATGACGATGAAGAATTACGATTATTTCGGATTAAATTTATTAGTGAAGTAGCCAATTAACTTACCGCTTTTTCTAATAATTCTAAGGTCATGTTATCAGCATCAAAAGTAGCTTCAATTCCTATTGGGATTGTAAAGTTGTTGGCAACATGACCAAAACTCATACCATAAGCAGCTGGAATTTTTAGTGGTTTTAATCGATCTAAAATTACTTCTTTAAGGGTGAAGCTTTCTGGTTTTGGTGGTTTATCACATCCTTTGCAAACACCTATCATAATCCCTACAGCATTTTTAAAAGTTGCCCCTTCAATTAATTGTGTTAGCATTCTATCAATACGATAGGGTGATTCTTCTACATCTTCAATGAAAACTATTTTATCAGTAAAATCAATTTCTTGTGGCGTTCCAATTAACGCATTGATTAATGTAAGGCTACCACCAACTAATTTTCCTGTAGCTTTTCCTTGTGTAATTGTATATCTTTCAAATTCTGGATTATTTAAAAGCTCTTCATCTTCAAGTTTTACATTTTCAATAAGTACTTTTTTCTTTGGATGCATCACTACTTTCTCCAGTTGTTCAATGGTGTATTCGTCATTTAAAGTGCTTCCAACCGGGCCATGAAAGGTTATTAGTCCAGTTTCTTTATAAATACCATTTGCTAATGCAGTAATATCACTAAAACCAATTAATGCTTTCGGATTTTTTTTGATGTTCTCATAATCAATTAGATGCATGATTCTAGTACAGCCATAACCTCCACGGGCACAAAGAATACCATCAATAGATGGGTTTGAGAACATTTCATTAACATCAGCTGCTCTTTCTTGATCCGTGGCACTAAAATATCCATAATTACCCAAAATACGATCTGTGTGAAATGGTACGAATCCCATTTCGCGTAACGTATCTTTTGCTTTTTCTAAAATCTCTCGCTTTATAGCATAACCAGGGGCAACCAAACCAATTGTATCTCCTTTTTTGAGCTTTTTAGGCTTTGTGTTTTCTTGAATTATAGACTTTTTTTGAACTTTAGCAAAAGCAGAAATAGGTAATAATGTGCTAAGTGATATTCCAAATAGGTTTGTGAAAAAAATTCTACGAGATTTCATTTAGTATTTTTTTAGGATGATAATTGCTTTTATTCAAGAACAACAGCATCAAGTTTTTCTTCAACTACTTTACCATCTTTCATAGAAACAAAATAGCAATTGTGATCTTCATCTATAGATACAACTTTAAAAGGTTTTCCATTTTTGAAAATTATCCCAGCATTATTATCCATTGCATAACCTGCTTTGAATATTCCGTTTTCAATATTTTTATGGTAAAGAGGTCTACGATATTCTTCACTATCATAATGTGGGCAATGGCTAAATGGAAGAAAGCCTAATCCTTCAACAACACTTAATTCTATAGGTCGAGAATCTGTGGTTCCATTTTCGAACCAGCATAACGATCCAGCACTCCCTCCAGCTAAAACGATACCTTTCTCTAATGCTTTTTTAAGAATTGTGTCTATTCCTTGAGCTTTCCAAATAGCCATCATGTTTAGAGTATTTCCTCCACCAACAATAATAGCATCTACATTTAAAAGAGCCTCTTCGAATGAAATTTTTTGTCTGTACGAACTAATCCAGACTTTTTGTACGGATGGCTCTACAGATAAGTCGTGCACAAGTTCATACCAATTTATAATACTACTTTCACGATCACCTGATGCAGTTGGTAGAAAACAGATTTTTGGGCGTTCTTTACCTGTTAATTTTATAATTTCTTTTATAAATAATTTGCCTGGTCCGCCTCCAAAACTTCCAAAAGGAAATATATATTGGTCTTGGCTATAAGTATTTGTGACGAGAAAAAGACAAAAGAGATAGAGGAAGGTGATTTTTTTCATTTTGGTTGGATTTTAGTTAGCTAAATATAAAAAAGAAAGACCGCAATTAGCGGTCTTTTTATAATAGTTTTATGATTTGTTTATGGCTTTGGGTCTAATAAAGCTACCGTTCCACCAATTTTATCTTTTTTTAATTGTTTCTGGATTTTTTTTATAGCAGATTCAATAGATTTTTCTGGTTCTATAATATTATATTCACCCCAGAAATCTGGGTCTGAAAAACCAATGGCTTCATCACTTAAAATAATATTTCTTTTTAATTTTTCTTTGCCCTTTAGGGTAGTACCACTCATATTTTTCTCCCAATCTGTTACTGCCATTTCACAAGTCATACTGTAAACAGAATTAAATAAACGATCGTCCCAATTTATTTTAAACTCTAATAGTACATTACTATAACCATAATACCATTTATTGTTTTTTTCTCTATAATCTACTCTATAAGCTATTTCAGTTGGGTAAACATTAGCTTTTGCAGGTTTTTTCTTTACGAACATTCTTGCGGCATCTTCTTTATTTGTAATATCTAAAGAGTAAATAGCACTTGTGAGAATTTTGTTTTCTGCATCAATAAATAATTGTCCTTTATATAATTGATCTATCTGATCTTCTTTTTGTTTAAAATTAACCACATAAATTAGCTTGTCATTAATTCGAGCAGAACGTTCAAAAGTATAAGTGTACATAGGGATTGTTGCTTCTGTGAACACATATTCTGGATATTTCATTATATCAACAAATAAGGCATTAAAAGGGCCTCCTTGCAATTTTAAGGCTAGTGTGTCGAGCTTGTCATAATCAGTACTTTTTCTAGCTTTATATAATTCTACAGCATCTCTCTGACTTGATGAATATGGGGCTTTGTAAATGTTTACTACGGCTTCAGATAAAGAAACATTTTTTCGCCTCTTTTTTATAGTTTCTCTATAAAAAGCAGTCATTAGCGTAGGATCTTCAAAATAATTCTGTCCTTTTTTCTTGAATGTTTCTATGACTAATGCTTCGGCGTCTTTTGGAACAACAATATTAACTTCTGATAATTCTGTAATTGATGTTTCTAAGGCTATTTTGTTATGAGAATCTTTTAAATCTAATAGATTAACAATTTTAGATTTATAACCTAAAAAGCTTACCGTTACACTACCTTCTTTTAAGGTTGATGGAACTTTTAAAGAAAATTCTCCTTCGGTATTTGTAACAGTGCTTATATTAGTCCCATCAATAGAAAGACTTGCAAAAACTAATTCTTTATTAGAATCTGCATCTACTACTTTTCCTTTATACTGGTTGAATGAATCATTTTCTGATTGATCTTGAAACAATATAGCTGCGTTAATTTTTGATGATACCCCAACAGTAAGCAATACTACCATTGCTGCCGCTAAGGATTTGTACATAGCTTTTGAAATCTTATAGTTCATAAATTTTGTATTAAGTTGAGATGTAAATTACCTTTTAAGGTAGTGATTTTTAGAACACTATACTAATGAAATGGTAATTAAATTTTAAACAGCATATTGATTTTTTTTAGAAAGTAAGGCGTGATAATCCATATAAAAAATAAATAATAGCACACATGATAGAAAATATATCAATTAATAATGGAGTTTTGTTTTAAAACAAAACTCCAACAACTATTTGAAAATAATTGTTGGAGTTAATAGTTTCATTGTTATTATGTTTACAATGAAAATTTAAACCTTAGTTACGAAAGCTTTTTTAACTATTCATCTTCTGATTCATCATCAGTAGCATCATCACTATCTTCGGCTTCTTTATTTAGATTGTTTTTTAAGATGTTCAATCTTTTGAGCTTTGCTTTCCAAGTTGCTAACTCTTCTTTATGTGTATTTATTTTTTTAATAACATCTTTAACAACAGGACTATCTTCAGATGCATTGGAAAAGAACTGTAAGTTATTTTCTAATTGACGAACTTCACTTTTACTTTCATCAATTTTACGTCTTATAAAAATACGTTCTCTCTGTAATTCTTGTTCGGTATCTTCACCTTGTTTTATTTGCTGAATTTTGTTACCATATTTTAATAATTCGCCTTCTTGTCTATCAACATCTAATTTTTTAAATAAAGCATCTAGAATTTTGTTGAACTTGGCATTTATATTCTTTTTGTTGAAAGGGACTCTCCCGTATGACTTCCATTCAGCAATAAATTCTTTTATGACTTCTATATCTTTACTTCTAGTGCCAGAAAGTTTAAAGTCTTGTAAACGTTCAATACAGTCATTCTTCTTTTCAAAATTTTCAAGCTCATCTTTTTGAGCTTCATTTTTGCTGGCATGAAGCCTATTGAAATAATGGTTACATGCATCTTTAAATTGTTTCCAAATTTTATCAGAAAACTTTCTTGGTACATGACCAATTTTTTTCCATTCATTTTGAATACGCTTCATTTCTGGAGTAGCCATTGCCGTATCATCACTGTCTTTCAAGGCTAGTGCTAAATTTAATAGAGCTCTTTTTTTATCTAGATTATCTTGTTGTTCTTTTTTCTGATCTTTATAAAATGAATTCTTTTTTCTATTAAATTCACGTACACTATCTTTAAACGAAGCCCACGTTTTTTCATTTACTTTTTGAGGAACTTTTCCTGCTTTGAAAAAAGAATCTCTTAATTTTTCTATTTCTTTTATCTGTTGTTGTAATCCTTTATGGTTTTCAGAAACTTTGCTGGTGATTGTTTTTATAGCATCAATAATCTCATTTTTCTTAACAAGATTTTGCTCGTATATTTTTTCAAGCTCTAAATAATAACCTTGTCTTCTGTTATGTAAAGCTTTAGTGGCGTTGCTAAATCGATCCCAAATGGCTTCTCGATGTTCTTTATCTACTGGTCCAATATCTTCTTTCCATATTTTATGTAATGTTTGTAATTCTTGGAAAGCAGCATTCAAATCTTCTACTTTTTCTAAAGCTTCGGCTCGCTCTACAATTTTTTCTTTTTCTTCTAGATTTCTTTTGAAATCTAAATCTCTTAACTCTCTATTTAAATGAAGAAAATCATAAAAAATTTCAATATGATGATGATAAGTGCGCCATACATCATTATAATTATTTCTAGGAATAGGACCTGCATGACGCCAACTTTCTTGCAAGTCTTTAAAATTTTTGTATGTTGTATTTATATCCTCTTCAACATTTACGAGACCTTTTAAATCTTCAATAATTTGAAGCCTTGCAGTAAGATTGTCTTTTAAATTTTTTTCTAAAGTTTTATAATATTGATTTCTTTTCTCACGGTATTCAGAATAGACTTCATTAAACTGCCTTTTGGTAACAGAATTGTATTTAAAATCTATCTCATTACCACCATTACTTATAAATTCTTCTTTTTTATGCTCTAAAAAATCTTGAAATTTTAAGTCAAATTCATATTTAATACCATCAACATGTTTTTTGATGGCCTGTACTTTTTCGTTTTTAACTAGACGTTGTAATTCTCCAACCAAATTTTCCATTGGCATGGCATGGTAATCTAATACAGGAATTATATGTCGATGATGATTGTCGATATCTTCTGCATCTTCTGCATTAGAATCGTCAATTTCATTTAAAACATCATCATCTTTCTTTTCTGAATTATCTTCAGATACTATAACTTTATCAGAATATTTGTCTTCTTCGATACTATCATTTTCAGGAATATCCAAAGATTTTTTATCAGTTTCTAATTTCTTATCATTATTACTATCCTCAGATAGTTTATCTTCTTTCTCGTCCAACATTTTGTACGTATTTGGCTAAATGCCTATTTCAAAGGGTAAGATAGTGACAACCTCTCGAATACCAAAAAAAATATAAAAAACTTATTTTGAAAATAATGCTATTTTAAGAAGCGATTCATAATTAGTGGGGCTTCTGAAATTTAAGAATTCCATATTTTCCAAGCCTTTTCTGCTTGTAGTTCTAGCATTTTATTACCATTTTTAATTTGTGCTCCTCGAGATTCGCCTTCTAACAAGAATGCTGTTTTTTCAGGATTATAAATAAGGTCGAATAATAAATGCTCTGGGCCAATAAACTCATAAGGAATATTAGGTTTATTTTCAATTTTAGGGAATGTGCCTAAAGGCGTGCAGTTTACTAAAATGGTATGTTCTTTTATAATCTCATTATTTAAATCGGAATAATTAAGCTGACCTTTTGTTGGGTTTCGAGATACAAATTTAAAGTCTATCTCCAACTCTTTAAAAACAAATGCTACGGCTTTTGAAGCTCCACCAGTTCCTAAAATGAGTGCTTTTTTATGGTGACTTTTTAAAGAGGGTTCAATTGATTTTTGAAAGCCATAATAATCTGTATTGTATCCTATTAAGCCTTTGTTTGTTAGTTTTATGGTATTTACCGCTCCAATACTTTCTGCTTTAGCATCTATTTCTGAAAGAAATTTAATAACATCTTGTTTGTAAGGAATAGTAACATTAAAACCTTTAATATAATGTGCATTTTCTAAGACAGCAGTTAGTTCGTCTATATTTTGAAAATCAAAATTTTCATAAGAATAATTATCAAGTTGAAGATCTTTAAATTTTTGTGTAAAATAGGCTTTAGAAAAAGAGTAATCAATATTTTTTCCTATTAATCCAAAACGTACTTTACTTTCTATTTTTTCCATACCAATCTAAAGCTAAAAGAATTGTAATACCAGCTAAAATAAAGAAAAATGCCCACCATGTTTCTGAATTAGTTACATCTGGAAAGTATCTTTTGTAATTTATTATAATTTCATTTCCATTAGAATCTAATGAGATATTCCCGTCTAATGTTTTTTTAAATATTGTTTTTTTCCATGGCCATACCACTCCTAAAGATCCTGTTATAAAACCTATTATAATTGCTGTAGTTATGTGTTTAAAATGTTTTAATAAATATGATAAAAGATGTGATAAGGTTACTAATCCAACTGTAGATCCTGTTGTAAATACAGCAAGAATTTTTAAAGTATTTAGGCGTTCTTTGTTTTGTAGAAAACTAAAATTACCTCGTATTATTTCTGTAAATGTATCATACAATGCATTAACAGAATCTACTAAAAGTAATACGTAGTTTCCAAGAAGAATTAATATGAATGAGCCAGAAAGACCAGGTAATGTCATCCCAGAAACGCTAATAATTCCACAGAAAAAAATAAAAATTAAATTATCATTTTCTGTTGCAGGATTTAAAAAACTGATGGCAATACCAACTAATAAACCTATAATTCCTGCGGGGATCGTTTTTTTATTCCAATAGTCAAAATCTTTTGAAATATAATAAATAGAACCCAAAATCATTCCAAAAAAGGCAGACCATACATAAAGTTCATTTTTATCTAAAAAGTAATCTAATAGTTTAGAAATGCTAAAGTAGCTTATTAACATTCCAGAAATTAATAAGGCTAAAAATTGTCCGTTTACATAACGATAAAAGCTTTTAGTTCTCCCATTAAGTAATAGTTTAAATGCTTTTAGATTTACTTTCTGCAAAGAATAAATAAACTCTTCATAAAACCCTCCTACAAATGCTACAATACCTCCTGAAACCCCTGGGACTTTATTGGCAGCACCCATGCATAAGCCTTTAATGACCAGCCAAAATTTGTCTGTAAATGTCCGAGGTTCATACATAAAAGTTATTTTATTACTTTTTTGATGCTAATTTTTCTAAGATAAAAATAAGCGAAAAACCAATTATAGCTAACACAATAGCAAATAATAATTGATTGTCTCCTTGGTAAGTAAATGGTGAGATGCTTTGCTCTTTGATAGTAATTATTTTATCACCAAAAGCCTTTGTTTCTAAGACTTGTTTCCACGGCCATATTTTATTTAAAGATCCTAAAATAAAACCTGTCAAAACAGCAAGAGTTAAGTCTTTGTAATTTTTAAACATCCATTTTAAAAGCTTTGCAAAGCTCAAAAGTCCGAAAATAGCCCCTAATGCCACAGTGATTATAATTTTAAAATCACGTTCATGTACCGCATCGAGAATAACTTTATATGAACCAAGTAATACTAAAATAAAAGCGCCTGATATTCCAGGTAAAATCATTGCGCAAACTGCTAGCGCACCCGAAAAGAATAAAAATGGAAGGCTGTCTGTATTTTCAGAAGGAGGTAGCGTGGTAATATAATAAGCGGCAATTGCACCTAATAAAAATGCGAAAATTGCTGCAAAATTCCATTTCTCTATAGATTTTCCAACAAAAATTATACTTGCTAATACAAGTCCAAAAAAGAAAGACCAAAGCAATATGGGTTGGTTTAGCAATAACCAACTAATTAATTTAGCTAGCGATAAAAGGCTAATAAAAATTCCAATAAAAAGGGAAGCTAAAAAATTTCCGTTTGCTTTTTTCCAAAAAGCCTTTATGCCTTCTTTTTGAAGGGTTTTTAGCAACGAAAAATTTATGTTATTGATAGATTCTATCAATTCTTCGTAAATACCAGATATAAAAGCTATTGTTCCTCCAGAAACACCAGGAACAACATCAGCAGCTCCCATTGCTATACCTTTTAAGGTAATTATAAAATAATGTAAAAAATTTCGGTTTTCCATAGTGTAAAAAAACAAAAATAGTTTTTTTATTTGGAAGCCTTTTTATATTGTTCTAATATGTTTTTCATCCAATCAGATGCGCAAAACTCTGGAAAATTTTCTTGAAAATTCTGAAGTCCATCTGGATTTAAAATTATTGCTTCAGACAAGAATTTTCTTGCTTTTGTGGTATTTGCTAATAAACTATGAATACCAGAGAGTTTGTATAATATGGCTGCCGCTTCAGGATGAAATTCTTTTCCTTGGGTTAATATTTGAATTGCAGAATCTAAATCTTTATTTTTAAGAACTACATCAGCCCAAAGTATCCAAGTATCTAGTTCGTAATTTCCAAAATCTACCGCTTGTTTATAGGCAAAATCAGCTTCATCATATCTTTTTAAAGCAGTATTAATTTTGCCGCATTTTTTCCAATACAATGGATTTTCACCATCTATATTAGTAGCTTTATTGATATAGTATGCAGCCTTTTCATAATTTTTTAAGCGATAATAAAAATCTGTTATAGCTAACCATCCTTTGTCTAAAAGAGGATCTTCGTGTACTGTATGGTAAAAATAATATTTAGCCATGTCCATATTTCCCAATTTTTCATGACATTTTCCTATTCTTAGATAGGCATGTGATGTTGGGTCTTCAATACTTATGGTTGTTTCGTAGTTTTCAATAGCCTCATTATACATTCCCATTTTTTCTAAAACTTTGCCTTTTTCAAAGTAAGCACCAATAAAAGTATCGTCAGAAATAATGGCAAAATCAAAAGAACTAAGTGCTTCTTTATACATTTTTTTTGAAAAGTATTGTTTGCCTAATTGGTGCCAAGCAACTTCGCAATATGGATTTTTTTCTAAATAATCATTTAAATAGTAAATGGCACCATCAAAATCTTCTAGAAATTCAAAGCAATAAATAACATTATATAATGACGAATAGTCTTCTTCATCAAACTCTACACATTTCATGAAATTTTTCTTAGCCATTTCAAAATCGTCCATAAAAAGATATTCCATTCCTAAAAGGGAATGAATATCAAAGCCGTCATCTGAAATTTCTAAAGCTTTCTCTAGTAAATTTATTGCAGCTAAATGGTTGTCTTTTTTAGAAAAAATATTAGCACGCTGAATATAAATTTCTTCATTATTAGCATCTAATTCTTGAAGATCATCTAACATTTTTTCAGCAACTTCTAGTTTGTTTTCAAAAACAAGAACTTCAATATGCAATAATTTAAGTTCAATAGAATCTGGATGTTGTTGCAATCCAATTTTAATAGCTTTTTTAGCCAATGATATTTTTCCATTGTTTAAATAGTGATGGATAATATCTTCAAAATCTTCAGCGTCAAAGAAATAGACATCGTCTGTCTTTAACATAGATTCAAACTTGGTAATTGGTTGGCTAGGTCTTTCCTCTGCATCTAATGCCATAGGCCTTTCTATTTTGAATTATTTTAAAAATAGTGCATTGAAGCTATTGAAAGTCTGAGTTTTGGTCTATATTATTAACAAATTAGTTAACAACGTATTTTTAAAACTCGTTTAAAATAGCAATAATTTGGTTGCAACCCTCCTTAATTTCTTGATTAGAAATGGTTAAAGGGGGAGATATTCGAACAGCTTTGGGTTCAAATAAGAGCCAAAAAAGAATTAATTTTTCTTTTGCGGCTGTTAATATTAAGTAATTTGCTATTTCTTTATTTTCCATAATTAGGGCAAGCATCAAACCTTTACCTCTAATTTCTTTTATCGATTTATGTTTTAAGTATTTTTTGAAAAGTAGTTCTTTTTCAAGAGTTTCTGAAATTAAATTAGTTTCTGTAATTTCTTTTAATGTAGCTAAACTAGCTGCGGCTATTACTGGGTTTCCTCCAAAGGTTGTAATGTGACCTAATTTAGGGTTTTCTTGTAACGTTTGCATTAATGCTGAAGAAGCAACAAAGCCACCAACTGGTAACCCGCCAGCCATTCCTTTTCCAATTACTAGAATATCAGGAATGCAGTTGTAATGTTCAAAAGCAAAAAGTTTACCAGTTCGACCAAAACCGGGCTGTATTTCATCTAAAATAAGCAATGCGCCAACTTCATTACAACGTTCACGTACTTTTGTTAAGTATCTATCTTTTGGTTCTATAAATCCTGCACCACCTTGAATGGTTTCTAAAATTACGGCTGCAGTTTTATTGGTTATTTTGTCTAATTCTGAAACAATATTAAAGTTGATAAATCGTACATCTGGAAGTAAAGGTCTAAAGGTGCTTTTTCTTTCTTCATACCCCATAACACTTAAACTACCCATTGTGTTCCCGTGATAAGCATGATGTGCTGCTATTATTTCAGATCTACCTGTGGCTCGACGTGCTAGTTTTAAAGCCCCTTCAATAGCCTCAGTACCAGAATTTACCAAATATGTAGTTTCTAAATTTTCAGGTAAAAGCGACGCTAAAAGTTTAGTATAAGCAACTGCTGGTTCTTGAATATATTCTCCGTACACCATTACATGAGCATACTTATCAATTTGATTTTTTATAGCATTACTAACTTTTGGGTGGCAGTGTCCCAAACTACATGCAGAAACTCCAGCAACAAAATCTAAGTGAGCATTCCCATCTGTGTCATAGATATAGCTTCCTTTTGCATGAGAAATTTCTAATGCCAAAGGATGTGATGATGTTTGCGTCTGGTATTTATAAAAGTCTTCCTTCATGGAATTAGTTTGACTTTTTTAGCGTTGGTTTAGTGGTATTACTTTTCCCTGTTTCATCTTGTTTTTCCTCTTGATTAACCTTTTTAGAGGATGGAGGAGTAACTTTTTGAATAGTCGGAACTTTATTTTGAGAAGTTTTATTTATAGGATCAGAACTATTTTTACTTCTTTCTTCTTCTTCTGCATCAATATCAATTGGGTTTTCTATACCCTGTATGACGACTAATTTAAAATTATTATCATCTTCATCAAAAATATCATCTTTTGTCAAAATTCGTTCATCTCCTCTCCAGAACATTCCATCAAGAATCCCATTATTTGGCACCAGTTTTATTTCAGGAAAAATATCTCCATCTGGGTCTGTGAAAAAAGTAAGGTCCTCTACATCATTATTAACCATGGTGATATTTATTTTACTACAAATTGTTTTATTGATACCAATTAATTCTTGATCATCATTATACATCCAATAAATAACTTCAGTATTTCCTATAAGGTCAATTTCTTTTAATTCATTGTCGACAAATTTTCCGAATAAGTTTATTCCTTTAGCTTGGTTATACCCTGTTTTTCCTATGGTATCTAATGAAACAATGAATGCATGTTTTAATACCTTTAATGAATCTAATTTTTCTGTTTCTAAATTTGAAATTAAATGGATGCTATCACCTGTCATCTGATTATCAGCATTCCAAATAATAGGGTAGTAGCTCGGCCAATCTTTTTCTTTTACAGTTGTAGGAATGTTTTTTCCGATAAGTTGAGTAAGCCCATTTTCTTGATTTACATGAATAGAATCACATTTACCGCTTAAATCTGTTTTATAAAACTTAGCATTTCTAAAAGCTCTCAAAATTCTTTTATCTGGTTTACCTGTAATCATTAAGGTGTCACCATGAACATATAAAGAATCATTTTCAACAAGACTTATCGCTACCGCTCTCTTGGTTGCAAAAACAGAATCTTTTGCTTTAAAAACTTCAGCATAATGTGCACGAATAATACCTTTATTTACCGTATCAGTTATAACAATATTATTAGTTGCTGATGCGAATTCTTTGGCTTTATTGAAATATACACTGTCTCCCACAATAATGCGATTGTTGTAATCTATTCTTGTATTTTTTATGCCATAACCACTTTCTATTTTTGTGTCATAAAAACCACGTTCGCAATAAATTTTATATGTTTTTCCAGTAATAGTAGATGGTCCATACATATATGCGTTTTTAGAAGTTGTATAATAATCTAGTTGTTTAGAATCTACAATATATTCTGGATTATCAATATGTACACTATCTAAAAATTGATACTTTTTTGAGCTTATATAATACCTGCCTACTTGGCTTGTCAGCGTATTGGCAGAATCGATAACAGTACCAAAATCTTTATAATATGCCTCTTGCTTTTCGCGATCAAAACGCAAGGTATCTGTTTGTAATTTCATCCCGGGTGTTTGCTCTAGAATAACATTATCCCAAGCTTTAGCAAGTTTAGTATTACCATTGTAATCAACTTTCCCACTAGTCATTTGTATAGAATCTCCTTGTTGCAACCTAATATTTCCAACAGCCTTTAATCTATTTTCTTTCTGATAAAAAATGGCATAATCGCACCATAAATCAGCACCTTGATGCTCAAATTGTACTTGACGATCATCTTTACTAAATATAGATGCGCCAGGATTTTTTGCTTCATCTTTAGTAAATGTACCACCATAAACAATATTGATTTGTTTATTTTCAACAGGCTTTTCTTGACTTAAAGCCAAATTTGAAATAAGCAAAACCAATAAAAAAAAGGATAGCTTCTGCACTAATTTAAATTTTGACCAAAAATAGTGATTTTTAATACAGGCAAAAGGCGATTGGGATAATTTTAATATTTAGGTTGTTCTTAAAATATAGTATAACTACTATTTGATTTTATAATGCTGATTGTTCTTTTATAGGCTTAAAGTATTTTCTTTGTTTTTATATTGTAATATTGATATTGTATCAAATATATTAGAAATGAATAAAGTGAAATTATTTTTATTGTTAATATTATTAATCTCTTTAAATAATGCAGTATTAGCTCAAAAAACTGAAGGGACATTAGTTTTTAAAAATGGGGATATCAAAGAAGGCTTGGTTAAATTAGCAGGTTCTAAATCTGTAAAATTTAAAGCTACAAAAAAAGAAAAGCCCATAACCTATGATTTTTCTGATTTGGAATATGCGAAAATTAAAAATGGAGATCAATCATCTCTATATACAAATGTAGTTGTAGAGGGGAAAGATGACCCTATTGTGCTGGAGGAAATAGTAAAAGGAAAGGTTACTCTTTATCATCTTGATTCAAAAGGATATTCGCCTGGCATTAGTGTCATGGGAGGGGTTGGAGGAGCTCCAATGTATACTGGAGGTAATTTCTATGAAATCAAAAACTTGTATGTTTTAAAAAAAGGTGAAACGCATGCAATTCATTTAGGGTCAAATCAGTTATTTAGTAAAAATTTTAAAGCTGCAGCGTCAGAATTTTTCAAGGATTGCACTCATTTAGTAACAAAAATTCAAAATAAAGAATTCAAGAAAAAAGAAATTAAGGCTATAGTTGAATTTTATAATACACAATGTAATTAGTAGAAAACAACTCATAAAAAAAGCCACTCGAAAGTGGCTTTTTGTTTATCTATGTATGGTTTGAGTCCGATCTGGACCTACTGAAACTATTTTAATTGGTACTTCTAATTCTTTTTCGAGAAAATCTATATACTTATTTAATGCTGCAGGAAGTTCATTAGCAGTACTCATTTTAGTCAAATCTTCATCCCAACCGTCCATTTCTGTATAAATTGGAGTTACACTTTCAGCTTCTATATTATACGGAAAATGAGTTATTTTTTCTCCTTTATAATTATAGGCTGTACATACTTTTAGCTTTTTAAATCCACTTAGAACATCACCTTTCATCATCATTAACTCGGTAACACCATTAATTTGCACTGCATATTTTAAGGCTACCAAATCTAACCAACCACATCTTCTAGGTCTTCCTGTTGTTGCGCCAAATTCGTTACCAACTCTACCCATAGTTTCACCATCAGCATCAAAAAGTTCTGTAGGGAAAGGACCGCTACCAACACGAGTTGTATAGGCTTTAAAAATACCTTTTACTTCTCCAATTTGGTTTGGTGCAACTCCTAAGCCTGTGCAAGCACCTGCGGCGGTAGTATTTGATGAAGTAACAAATGGGTAAGTTCCAAAGTCAATATCTAGTAAAGAACCCTGTGCGCCTTCAGCAAGTATTTTTTTTCCTTCTCTTTGTGCTTTAAATAAATATTCTTCGCTATCAATAAAAGTAAGTTGTTTAAGCTCTTCAACTGCCTTAAAAAAATCAGCTTCCAATTCTTGTAAATCGTACTGAATATCTACATCATAAAAACCAATCATGGCTTCATGCTTATCTGCAAGATTGCGGTATTTTTCTTTCCAGTCAGAAAATTCTAAATCTCCAATTCGCATACCGTTACGACCTGTCTTGTCCATATATGTTGGACCAATGCCCTTTAGAGTTGAGCCTATTTTTGCTTTTCCTTTTGCAGCTTCTGAAGCGGCATCTAATAAGCGATGTGTTGGTATAATTAAATGGGCTTTTCTTGAAATTAATAAAATAGATTTTATATCTAATTTAAACTTCTTAAGATTATCTAGTTCTTTTTGAAAAATAACCGGATCGATAACAACACCATTACCAACAATGTTCATTGCTCCTTTATGAAAAATACCTGATGGAATTGTATGTAATACATGTTTAATTCCATCAAATTCTAAGGTATGACCTGCATTTGGCCCTCCTTGAAAACGTGCTATTATATCGTAATTTTTAGTGAGTACATCAACAATTTTTCCTTTTCCTTCGTCTCCCCATTGGAGCCCAAGTAGTAAATCTACTGCCATTAGTGTAATTAATTAGTTGTATTTTCTTCTTTGTTTTTTGTTCCGTAGAAATATAGAGAGTGGTTACTGATTTTTATATCAAAGACCTCTTCAATAGTTTTTTTGATGGATTGAATACGCGGATCACAAAATTCTATAACCTCACCAGTATCTGTTAGAATTACATGATCATGCTGGCGATCAAAATATGATTTTTCGTATTGAGCTTGATTTTTTCCAAACTGATGTTTTCGTACCAATTTACAATCTAATAATAACTCAATAGTATTGTATAATGTGGCTCGACTCACACGATAGTTTTTATTTTTCATATTGATATATAGGCTTTCTATATCAAAATGCTCCTCACTATCATAAATTTCTTGGAGTATAGCGTAGCGTTCAGGCGTTTTTCTGTGCCCGTTTTCTTCTAAAAAAGTTGTAAAGACATTTTTTACGATGTCTTGGTTCTTGTTATTGCTCATAAGAACTTTTGCATCATTCAACTGCAAATGTACAGCTAAAATTTAAATTCTAGTTACTTTGTCAATACCGTTAATCCCCTTTAAATTGTTGATAAGTTTTTTTAGGATTTCATTATTCTTTACAACAACGGTTATATGACCTTTGAAAGTTCCGCCATCAGTACTAAAATTAAGGTTACGCATGTTCACATGCATGTTTCCTGAAATAACTTCTGTAATTTTACTTACCAACCCTAAATTATCTATTCCAGTTAAATTAATTTCAGAAGTGAATTCTTGCTGGCTAGAATCTATCCATTTAGCAGTCATAATCCGATATGCGTAGTTTGATTGCAGTGAAATAGCGTTAGGGCAGGTTTTTGCGTGCACCTTAATGCCTTCATTGATACTTACAAAACCAAAAACGTCATCACCAGGTATCGGATTACAGCAAGGTGATAATTTATAGGGTAATTTTTCTTCTTCTTTGCCAAATACTAAAAGGTCATATTTAGAAGTTATCTCTTCTTTATCGACATCTTCAAGTGTTTGCGTCCTACGAATTTTATTTTTGAAAAAGTTAATAAATGCATTGCTATCAGATGTGGTAAACTCTTTTATTTTCTGATTATCAATAGCGCCAATGCCTACTCTATAAAACAAATCTAAACTTGTTTTTAGTTTAAAATAGAGTACCATTTTATTAATGATATCTTCACTGAAATTTACTTTTTGAGATTTTAATTTTCTTCTCAAAATTTCTTTACCCTCAAGCGCAACACTTTTCTTTTCTTCTCTAAGTGTAGATTTTATTTTTGCACGGGCTCTTGCTGTAGTGGCATAATCTAACCAACTTTGATTAGGCTGTGCGCTTTCAGAAGTTATTATTTCTACCTGATCACCACTATGCAGCGTTGTATTTAAAGGAACCAATTTACCATTTACTTTAGCGCCTCTAGTATGCATCCCAACTTCTGTATGAATATTGAAAGCAAAATCTAAAGGAGTGGCATTTTTTGGTAACGATTTTAATTCTCCTTTAGGGGTAAAAACAAAAATTTCTTTAGAATAAAGGTTTAATTTGAATTCTTCAACAAAATCAACAGCATTAGAATTAGCATTTTCTAGAGCTTCTTGAAGTTTATTCAACCATTCTTCAATTCCTATTTCTTTTTGGTTTCCGTGTTTGTATTTAAAATGTGCAGCATATCCTTTTTCTGCAATTTCATGCATTCTTTCGCTTCGAATTTGAACTTCAACCCATTTTCCCATAGGCCCCATAACTGTAATATGCAATGCTTCATATCCAGTAGATTTAGGCGACGAAATCCAATCTCTTAAACGTACTGGGTTAGGGGTAAAGTGGTCTGTAACTATCGAATATATTTTCCAAGCAAGAAATTTCTCATTTGGTTTATCTGATTTATAGATGATGCGAATAGCAAACTTGTCATAAATTTCATCAAAGGTTACATTTTGGGTTACCATTTTTCTTCTAATAGAATAAATGGATTTCATTCTACCTTTTATATGATAATTTAGATTTTCGGTGTCCAGCGTATCGCTTATTATGGCAGAAAAATCTTCTATATATTTTTTCTGCTCTTCCTTAGTTTCTTCTATTTTGCTTAGAATATCATTATAAACTTCAGGCTCTGTATATTTTAAACTTAAATCTTCAAGTTCTGTTTTAATATTATAAAGTCCAATTCTATGCGCAAGAGGAGCGTAAATGTACAAGGTTTCTGAAGCAATTTTTACCTGCTTATGCTCTGGCATAGAATCCATAGTAAGCATATTGTGGTATCGATCAGCAATTTTAATAATGATAACTCTGATATCATCATTAAGTGTTAAAAGCATTTTTCTAAAATTCTCTGCCTGTTGCGATATGTTCATATCTTTTTTCAGGTGCGCAATTTTTGTCAATCCATCAACAATTCGTGCAACCGTTTCGCCAAACATACGTTCAATATCGTCTAAGGTATATTCGGTATCTTCAACAACGTCATGTAAAAGGGCTGATGCAATAGAAACAGCGTCTAAACCAATTTCTGATGCTACAATTTTGGCAACAGCTATTGGGTGAAAAATATATGCTTCTCCAGATTTCCGGCGTTGATTTTTATGAGCATCAACAGCAATATCAAAAGCAGAGCGTATCAATTTCTTGTCCTCATCAGTCAGATTTTGATAGCTTATTCTGAGCAATTCTTTGTATTGCTTCGCAATTTGCTTATTTTCTTTTTCTATGGCAGCTTCTGTCATCATATATATTAAAATTAATACAATACTATTAACTAACCTACAAAAATTATGCCTTTAGATTTTTTATTCTGTCAATTAATGGTGGATGAGAATAATGCATAAAAACATATGCTGGATGAGGGGTAAGGTTACTCAAACTATTTTTTGATAGTTTTTTGAGTGATGTTATTAATGGGATAGCTGCAAAAGTATTTTTAGCATAATCATCTGCTTGATATTCAAATTTTCGAGACATGTAATTCATGACTAGTCCTGTAATTTCAGAAATTGGACTGTATAATATTCCAAATCCTATTAAAGCAGCATGAAAACTAGGGTTTGTTACACCGATTGCTAAAGAAACTTCAGGTGTATTTATAAAAAGCGACAGAACAAACAAAGTAAATCCTGTTAATAAAATAGAGGTAACTAAGTTAAAAATAATATGTTTCCGTTTATAATGGCCAACTTCATGAGCGAGAACTGCCACAATTTCATCTTCACTTAAATCATTTATTAAGGTGTCATAAAGTGTAACTCTTTTTTCTTTACCAAATCCTGAAAAATATGCATTTGCTTTTGTTGAGCGTTTAGAACCATCAATAACAAAAACGTTTTTGAGTTCAAAACCTACTTTTTGGGCATAATTTTCAATTTTACTTTTAAGAGAACCTTCTTCTAAACGAGTTTGCTTATTAAAAAGAGGAACAATTAATTTACTATAAAAAAGGTTCATAATTAATGAAAATAACGCCATAACTATCCATGCGTAAATCCAAAAGTTACTTCCTGCCCATTCAAAAAACCAAATTATTAAAGCTAAAATGGCACCTCCTAAAACTGCCATCATCAACCATCCTTTTAACTTATCTAAAAAAAATATTTTTTTTGTTGATTTATTAAAACCAAATTTTTCTTCAATAACAAAAGTTGAATAATATGAAAAGGGAGTGGTAATCAAATCACTACCAATCATAATTATTCCAAAGAAAATAAGCGCTATAATAATTAGATTGTCTGAAAAACTTCTTGCAATAGAATCAATCCATTCGAAACCACCAAAAATTAAAAATGATATAGTTAGAATGAACGAAAATGTAGAAGTAAGAAGACCAAACTTGTAATTTGTCTCTTTATAATCTTGAGATTTTTGATATTCTTTAGCATCAAAAACATCATTTAACTCAATTGGTATAGGATCTTTATATCGTTTTGCATTAAGATAATCTAAAGTAGTTTCTATAAAAAACTGTAGACTTAGAATGCTTATAATGCTATAAAATAATACTTCGATCGTCATTTAATTTTGATTTGGTTTAAAACTAGAAGCTATAAAGCTCTCTGTCTTTTAGCTTCAAAGATAACTATAGCAGCAGATACAGAAACATTCATAGAATCTATTTCACCTTCCATAGGTATAATTATATTTTGAGTTGAGTTTGAAAGCCATTCTTCTGAAAGTCCTGTAGCTTCTGTGCCAACAACTATAGCTGATGCATTTGAAAAATTTGTTTTTGTATATTTTTCGGATGCTGTTAAAGCAGCACAATAAATTGAAATATTTTCTTTTTTTAAGAAATTAATGACTTCTTCAGAACTTCCAATAGCAATAGTATTTGTAAAAACACACCCTACACTAGATCTAATTATATTCGGATTATAAATATCTCCTTTAGGATTTGCAATGATGACAGCATCAAGTTTTGCTGCATCAGCAGTTCTTAGCAGCGCCCCAATATTTCCTGGTTTTTCAGGAGCCTCTGCAACTAAAATAAGCGGTTTTTTATTAGAGAATTTTAAATCTGATAATAAGTGAGATTTACTTTTGACTAATGCCAAAACCCCTTCAGTAGTTTCACGATAAGCTATTTTCTGATATACTTCTTTAGAAACCTTTATAAGTTCAGGAGTTTGTTTTAAAGTACTTATACTACTATTTATTTTTTCTTCTGAAATAATATCTGCATTGAAAAATAATATCTGAATAGTATAATTACTTTTTACAGCTAACTGTAATTCTCTTAATCCTTCAAGAATAAATTCACCTGTTTTTTTTCGCTCACGCGATTTTTCTTTTAAAACCAAAACCTTCTTTATCAAAGGGTTTTGAAGGCTACTGATTTCTTTTATTAGACTCATTCTTACAAAAGTAAATTAAACTTGTAAACAATAGGATATATACTCGACGAAACACAAATAAATTTAAAACAACTACAATGAGAATTACAAGTTTATTTCTAATCTTACTAATACTATTTTCGTGTAAAGAAAATAAGAAGACAACACCTATAGATATCAAAACCGAAATAAATGAAAAAGATGCTACAAACCGCTATCCTGAAGTGTTAACAAAAGTTCTTGATGCTCATGGAGGTGTAGCAAATTGGAAAAATAAAAAAACATTGAGTTTTGAAATTCCTTCTGAAAATGGTGTAGAAATACAAACTGTAGATTTAATTTCAAGAAAAGATAGAATCATCAATGGAGCTGTTCAAATAGGTTTTGATGGTAAAAATGTATGGTTATTAGATGACGCTAAGACCTATAAAGGCGACCCAGTTTTTTATCATAATTTAATGTTTTATTTTTATTCGATGCCATTTGTTTTAGCAGATAAGGGGATTATTTATGGAGAAACAGATGATTTAATTTTCGAGGGTAAATCATATCCAGGAATAAGTATAAGTTACACTCCCGGAGTAGGAATATCATATAAAGATGAATATTATTTGCATTACGATCCTGAAACATATCAAATGGCATGGTTAGGCTATACAGTAAGTTATAGAACTGGAGAAAAATCTGATAACATAAAATGGATTCGTTATAATGATTGGATGAAAATTGAAGATCTTATCCTTCCAAAATCCATAACATGGTTCAGCTATGAAGGTAGAGATATAAAAGAGGCGAAAAATACCGTAAATTTTGAAAATATAGCACTTTCTACAAAAGCTAATCCAGATAGCTATTATACTAAACCAGAACTAGCTACAATTATAACAGGGAAAATACAGTAAAAATATAACAAGATTCGATTTTTATTGACAACAAATTATCCATAACTTGAAGCTTTAAACTAATTATAGTTAGAATGAAAGTTTTGTTGTTTGGTATTACTAAAGATATTGTAGGAAAATCTGAATTTAATTTGCCTATAGAGTCAAAACAACCTTTAACTGTTCTAGAATTAAAGGATGTTTTGGTTTCATTATTCCCAGATTTTGGGAAACTATCTTCATTTGCAGTTGCTGTAAATAGTGAATATGCAAGTGATAATGTATCTTTGATTAGTAGTGATGAAATAGCAATTATTCCACCAGTAAGCGGAGGTTAAGTATGAAAGCATATATCGAAATTGTTGATGAAATAAATACTGCTCAAGTTTATGATGAGCTATCTGATCCTCAGAGTGGTGGTATTTGTGTTTTTGTTGGAGCCGTTAGAGAATTTACCAATAATGAAGCTGTTGTTTCTTTAGAATTTGAAACCTATAAGATAATGGCACTTAAAGAAATGAATAAAATAGCAGAAGAAGCTATTGAAAAATGGTCATTAAACAAAGTAGTAATTCGGCATGCAGTAGGGATAAAAAAAGTAGAAGAACCAGTCGTAATTGTAGGCACGTCTTCAGCGCATAGAGATGCTTGTTTTGAATCTTGTAGGTATTTGATAGACACTTTAAAAGAGCGAGTTCCAATTTGGAAGAAAGAAGTTTTTAGTAATAAATCCGTTTGGGTTTCAGCACATCCTTGAATATATGTTGGTAGATAATCATAATAGAAAAATTAATTACTTACGCTTAGCGGTTACAGATCGTTGTAATCTGCGTTGTAATTATTGTATGCCATCAGAAGGAATAAATTTTGCAGAGAATGATAAGCTTTTCACAATCGATGAGCTTTCTCGTTTAAGTGAGATACTCGTTTCGCAAGGAATAAATAAAATTAGAATTACAGGAGGAGAGCCATTCGTTCGCAAAGATTTGATGGTTTTATTACGTAATCTTTCTAAAATGGAGGCTCTTAGTGATATTTCGGTGACTACAAATGCAACTTTAATAGGACCATATATTGATGAATTAAAAGCGTTAGGTATAATGAATATCAACGTTAGTATGGATGCCATTACAAAAGAAACCTTTGAAAAAATCACAAGAAGGAATCAATATGAAACGGTACATTCAAATATTTTAAGGTTAATTACTGAAGGTTTTAATGTTCGCATAAATTTTATTGCTTTAGATGGTCAGAATACTGATGATATTATACCAATGTTAGATTTAGCAAAGCATTTTGATGTTTGTATTCGATTTTTAGAAGAAATGCCATTTAATGGAGGATCTAAAAATTTTGAAAAAATTACTTGGGATTATAAACATATTTTAGATCACATTGCAAAGGTGTATCCTAATTATTACAAATTAGAATCACCAAAAACATCAACATCAATTAATTATAAAATACCAGGTTTTGAGGGAACCTTTGGGGTCATACCCTCTTTTAGTAGAACATTTTGTGGCTCTTGTAATCGGTTGAGAATTTCTGCTACAGGAGATGTTATAACTTGTTTATACGCAAAAGCTAGCACAAACCTTTTAACTATTCTGCGAGAGAATAATTCAGAGGAAAGTATAAAAGAAGCAATAGTAAAGGCAATAGGGAGTAGAGCCAAAACTGGTTTTGATGCCCAAAAAGAATACAAAGATGTTTTTTCGAACTCAATGACTTCAATCGGTGGCTAATGAATCATAAACTATCACATATCGATGCTTCAGGAAATGCAAGTATGGTTGATGTTTCAAAAAAAAACAGCACTGAAAGAGTAGCAATTGCATCTGGAAAAGTAGTATTTCCTGCATCAGTTTTTGAAACACTTGCTAATCAAGATTTTTTAGGCAAGAAAGGAAGTATTATTCAAACCGCAATTATAGCAGGAATACAAGCTGTAAAAAAAACATCAGATTTAATCCCGTTATGCCATCAATTATTACTTTCAAAAATTAGTATAGATATTCAACCAGTAGGTACTAATCTAGAAATAAAGTGTACGGTAAAGTGTACAGAACGTACTGGAGTAGAAATGGAAGCTTTAACAGGAGTTTCTGTAAGTGCACTTACAATTTATGATATGTGCAAAGCACTTTCTCAAGATATTATTATTTCTGATATTCAATTAGAAAAAAAGACGGGAGGTAAGCATGATTTCAGCAGATAAATTATATGGATTGGTGTTATCGGGAGGTAAAAGCACTCGAATGGGAAAAGATAAGGGTTTAATCAAATATCATGGAATCCCACAACGCGATTATATGTACAATTTATTAAATGAGGTTTGTGATGAAACATTTGTTAGTATTAGAAAAGATCAGGTTGATGAAATTCCTAAAAATTTTAAGGCAATTGTAGATGAAGATTTATATAAAGGACCTTATAATGGAATTCTAACCGCGCATCATCAATTTCCTAACGTAGCTTGGCTTGTTTTGGCATGTGATTTACCTCTTATCGATGTCACGTCATTAAAAGAATTAATAGCGTCTAGAAATAGTACTAAATTGGCAACTACTTTTGCTTTAAAAGCGAATCCATTACCAGAACCGTTATGTGCAATTTGGGAAGCAGAAGGATTGAGATTATCTGTTGATTATATGAATAGTCAGCAGGGTAGTTGTCCTCGAAAATTTTTAATAAATAATGATATTGAATTAGTATTTCCAAGCGAAGAAAGGGTTTTACTAAATGCAAATTCAGAGAATGAATATCAAGAAGCCCTAAAAATAGTTGCCAAATAATGAACTTTGAACGCTACTCTAGACAAATACAATTGAAAGAATTTGGGTTAGCATCCCAAAAAAAACTTTCTACGTCTAAAGTTTTAGTAGTTGGCGCTGGTGGTTTGGGAATTCCTGCACTTACCTATTTAAATGCAATGGGAGTGGGTACTTTGGGGATTATTGATAATGATGTTGTTGGAGTATCAAACTTACATCGACAGGTGAGTTATACGGAGAATGATATTGGAAAATCTAAAATTACAGTTCTTGTAGAAAAATTAAAAGCTCAAAACTCGGACACAAAACTAATTATGTATGATGCATTTTTAGTAAAACAAAATGCATTAGAAATACTTTCGAGCTATGACTTAATTATAGATGCTTCTGATAATTTCCCAACACGATACTTGGTGAATGATGCGTGTGTTATTTTAGATAAGCCTTTTATTTATGGTGCTCTACATAGTTTTGAGGGACAAGTAAGTGTCTTTAATTATAAAAATGGACCAACATATCGCTGTTTGTTTCCAACTATGCCAAAAGCAAATGAAGTTCCAAATTGTAATGAAAATGGGGTTTTAGGAGTGATACCAGGAATAATTGGAAATTTGCAGGCGCTAGAAGCGGTAAAAGTCATCACAGAAATAGGAGAGGTGCTTTCCGGAAAGCTATTGTTATTTGATGGTCTGAATCAGAACTTTCAAAAAATAAATTTCAAAAAAGTAGCTAAAAATGGGGAGATAAAAATGCTTAATGAAAGCTATGAGTTTGAATGTGACGTGAATTTATCAATTACTTCTCATGAATTTCAAAATTTGCTAAAAATTAAAAAAATACAGCTTTTAGATGTTCGTACAAAACAAGAATTTGATAGTTTTCACCTTAAAGATGGTATTCATATCCCTATTTCAGAAATTATAGAAAGACAATCTGAATTAGATTTTACAAAGACAATTTATGTCATATGCCAATCTGGGCAACGAAGTCAAAAAGCAATTAACCTATTAGTTCAACAACAACCTAAAGCAACGTTTATAAATGTGAGTGGCGGTATAAATCAAATGGATATCTATGCTCTTAAGTAATGAGAACCTTTTACTACTTTGTTTAGGCTTTTTTATTGTAGCAACGTTATATTCTTCGGTAGGTTTTGGTGGAGGTTCTAGTTATTTGGCCTTATTAACTTTAGTGCTAACAAGTTTTTTTGCGATTAGATCAATTGCATTAGTTTGTAATTTAATAGTAGTTTCTAGCAGTACCTATTTTTATTTTAAGCATGGTCATGCCAAACTAAGAGACTTTTTCCCATTTATAATCACAAGTATTCCACTAGCATTTATTGGAGCATCTTTTAGGCTGAGCGAGAATGTCTTTTTTATTTTACTAGGTTTTTCATTAATTTTTTCAGCAATAGCATTGGCATGGCAAACATTTAAAAAAAATTCTGAAGCAGATGCGATTAAAAAATATCCTCCCTATTTTAGTTATATCATCGGAGGTCTAATTGGTTTGCTTTCAGGTATGGTTGGTATAGGTGGAGGTATTTTTTTGGCACCACTCTTAAATCACTTTAAATGGAATTCTGCTTTTAAAATAGCAGCATTAGCTAGCTTTTTTATCTTAGTTAATTCTATTTCGGGATTAGGTGGATTATTATTAGCTGGAACATTAGAGTTGCCTTGGAAAGAGACACTATTTTTGATTGCTACTGTGTTTTTAGGAGGTCAATTGGGAATTAGGATTAGTCTAAAAAGACTAACACCAAACGGGATTAAGCGAGTGACAGCACTTTTGGTTTTAATTGTGGGGGTTAGAGTTTTATTGAAAAATGGATTAGGATTACTATGATTACATTCGAGGAAGCATATAGGAGAGTAATGCTATATTCTAAAGATTTTGGTACGGAAACTGTTTCTTTAATGCAGAGTTCAAATAGAATTTTGGCTGAATCTGTTTATGCAGATCGTGATTTCCCTCCTTTTAATCGTTCTACAAAAGATGGTATTGCAATTCAATATGATTCTTTTGAAAAAGGTATTCCATTTTTTAAAATTGAAGGTGTGATTAGTGCTGGAATGCCACAACAAAAATTATATGACTCTGACGGTTGTTTAGAAATTATGACAGGAGCCGTTTTACCTATACAAACAGATACGATTATAATGTATGAAGATATCCAAATTAAAGATGGGTATGCTACTATTAAATCTACTCCTAACAAAGGACAAAATATTCATAAAAAAGGAGAAGATAAAAAAAAAGGTGATATTTTAATTGAAAAAGGAATTCGAATTTCTCCAGCAGAAATAGGGATTTTGGCTTCGGTAGGTAAAGCTGAGATTTTAGTGAAAAAAGTACCAAAGGTTTGTGTAATTTCAACAGGAAACGAACTGGTTCATGTTTCAGAAACACCATTGCCGCATCAAATAAGAACATCAAACGTACTTTCATTGCAAGCGGCTTTGCAATCTGAAAATATTATAGCTACCCATTTACATTTATCAGATGATAAAAAGACAATTAAAGAAAAATTAGCTATTGCAGTCCAAGAAAATGATGTGTTACTATTAAGCGGAGGAGTATCAAAAGGAAAATTTGATTTTATCCCCGAAGTAATGGAAGAATTAGGGGTTGATAAAATTTTTCATAAGGTACTGCAAAGACCTGGAAAACCTTTATGGTTTGGTAGAAATGAAAAACTACGAACAGTAATTTTTTCTTTTCCAGGAAATCCTGTTTCTACTTTTGCTAATTACCATATTTATTTTTTGCCATGGTTGCATAATTCATTAGGTGTTGAAAATGAAAGTGAATTTGTGATTCTGGATGACGATATTACAAATTTGACAACATTAACACTTTTTATTCACGTAAAAATAAGATGGTATAATGGTACTTTATTTGCAAATATAATTGCTAATAATGGATCTGGAGATTTAACAAGTTTAACAAATTCAGATGGGTTCATTTGTCTACCACCTCAAGAAATACCTTATTACAAGGGATTACTAGTGCCTTTTATTCGGTCAAAATAAAAAGCCTCTATTTATAAATAGAGGCTTTTAGTATGTTATAATTTAAGATTTTTTATTTTCCTTCATATTTACCCATGTATCTCTTCCAAAGTTCTGTTTGATGTGTTTCTAATGAAATTTCACGACCATCTATATAAGCATGACTTAGTTGGTTGGTTCGCATATCTAGAGCATCACCTTCAGATACAAAAAGTGTAGCACTTTTACCTACTTCTAAAGTTCCATAATCTGCATCAATTCCTAAAATTTTAGCATTATTACCAGTGATTAATTCTAGTGCTACTTCTTTGTCTAAACCTTGCCCAACAATTTGCCCAGCATAAAAAGGTAGGTTTCTTGTTTGGAAATTCTCAGCGGCAGCATTTTGTAAACCTACAAGTAGACCAGCATCAATTAATAGTTTAGGATTTTTATAAGGTAAATCATAATCATCATCTTCATATTCTGGCACATTATGAGTATAATTTGCAAGAACAGGAATATTGTTTTCTTTTAAGAAATCGGTTATTTTATATGCTTCATAACCACCAACTAAAACAATATTTTTAATTCCGCTCCCCTTTACTAAAGTAATAGCATCTATAATCTCACGTTCTCCATCAGCATAAATAAACAATTTTTGAGAACCATCAAACAAACCTTGCATTGCAGCAAAAACTTGATTTACGTCTTTAGATGTAGATTTTCCATAGGCTAGAGAATTTTTCAAGAATTGTGTTATTTCATCAAGATCTTCTTTATACTTATCATTTGGTTTGTAACCTCTTTCTTCTCCAGCCCACCATCTGCCTTGTCTGAACGAATTTGGCCAATTTAAATGAATTGCATCATCTACTTTTACTGCTGCATCTTCCCAGTTCCACGCATCAAATTGAACAATAGATGAAGTACCAGAAATACGACCACCTTTTGGAGTTATTTGAGCTATTAAAACGCCATTTGGCCTCATTGATTCTACAACTTTTGATTCTGCATTATAAGCAATTAAACTTCTAATATGCGGAATCATTTCACCGATTTCGTCTTGATCATCACTTGCACGAACAGCATCAACTTCAACCAAACCTAATGACTTACCTGGTGCTATAAACCCCGGATATATATGTTTACCTGTGGCATTTATAATTTTTCCTTTACGCGCAATTTTCATTTTGGCATCACCTACGAAAGTAATTTTACCATCTTCAAACATCAGTAAAGAATTTTCTATAACCTTACCATTCCCTAAATGCGCGTAAGCTCCTTCTATAGTTATTGCTTCACTTTGTTTTGGAGCTGGAGTTTGCTGAGCAAATGCAATAGTTGTACAGCAAAGTAATACGAGTATATGTTTTATTTGTTTCATTTTTCTAATATTATAAGGTATCACAAGTGAATTCTTCTTTGTCTTTTTTCTTAGGACGCTGTGTTGGTTTTCCACCATCTTTCTCCTTTAACATCATATTTATTAATGTGTTACGCTCATTCTGAATGTCTTCTCTTTTTAATTTGTCTTTTTCAAGATCAAAATAGATAGTACCGTCAATAATTGTTTTTTCAGATTTTGCGTAAACAGATAAAGGATGATCTGACCATAATACAACATCAGCATCTTTACCTTCTTTGATGCTACCTGTTCTGTTATCTATATGTAATAATTTTGCAGGATTAATGGTTACCATTTTCCAAGCATCTAGTTCAGACACACCACCATATTTTACCGTTTTACCAGCTTCTTGGTTTAATCGTCTAGACATTTCAGCATCATCACTATTAATAGAAACAGTAATTCCTTGACTATTCATAATTGCGGCATTATAAGGTATTGCATCATTAACTTCATATTTGTATGCCCACCAATCACTGAATGTAGAAGCTCCGACACCGTGTTCAGCCATTTTATCTGCTACCTTATATCCTTCAAGAATATGAGTAAATGTATTTATTCTAAAATTAAATTTTTCGACAACTTTCATTAACATATTAATTTCACTTTGCACATAAGAGTGGCATGTAATATAAGTTTCACCATTTAAAATTTGTGCCATTACTTCTAGTTCTTCATCATAGCGATAAGGTTTTCCACTCTTTTTTTGAGCATCATATTCTTTACCTCTTTGAAAATAATTCACATAAACTTGTTCTACACCCATTCTTGTTTGAGGAAAACGGCTATAACTACTCCAATTTGATTGTTTTACGTTTTCACCTAAAGCAAATTTTATAAATTTTGGACTATTACTGTAAATCATATTTTTGGCTGATTCTCCCCATTTTAATTTTACAATTGCAGAACGTCCACCGATTGGATTTGCAGAACCATGTAAAAGTTGTGAAGACGTTACACCACCAGCAAGATTTCTATAGATATTCATATCTTCATTATCTACAACATCTTCCATAGTTACTTCGGCAGATGAATTTTGACCGGCTTCATTAACTGATAAAAGTGCAATATGACTATGTTCATCTATAATACCAGCTGTTAAATGTTTACCGGTAGCATCAATAACTTTAGCTCCACTACTACTTAAATTGGCTCCGATTTTCGCTATTTTGCCATTTTTAATTAAAACATCAGTATTTTTTAGAATACCAGCTTCTTCACTTGTCCAAACGGTAGCATTTTTAAATAATATAGTCTCTTGAACTGGTTTTGTAGCATTACCATAACCAAGATTTGGATAAGTAACAGGCATAATTTTAGGAGTATCTTCTTTTTCGTCCTCCTTCTCTTTTTCAGAAAAGCTTTTAGTTTTAACTGCTTTAAATAATGCTTCTTTTCCTGTGGGAAGTATTAATCTACCTGCTAAGTCATCAGAAGTCTTGCTTACCATTCCAGTCATTCGGTAAATTTTTTCTCCTTCATCAGTAGAGAAAGATAAATCTAACCAATCATCTGCATAACTTATTTTAGAAGTTAGTTTTATAGTATCTTGTTTAACTTCAACTTTTGGCTTACTTAATTCTCCAGATACAGATACCTGAAAAATTGTTCCACCAGCGGTTAAATCATAATCACCTCTTATATCTTTTAAATTGATATCATTAACAACACTTTTATTGCCTTGCACCCAGTTTTCATAAAGGGTAGTACTCTTGTCGAAAATATCTCCGGAGGTAATTAAAAAGTTAGCATAGCTACCTATTTGCAATGAGCCAATTTCAGCACTTTTACCTAAAATTTGAGCAGGAGCAGTTGTTAATGCTTCTAAAGCTTTGGTTTTTGAAAGACCGTAGCTTATAGCTTTCATTAAATTTTCTTTAAATGTTGTAGTAGATTTAGAATCATATAAAGTTAAAGAAAAAGTGATGCCATTATCTTCCATCATTTTTGGATTAGATGGTGCTTGATTCCAATAACGCATATCTTGCAATGATACATAACCAGCTTGATATGGATTAGATACATCATAAGCATTTGGAAAATTTAATGGTACTATATATTTAGCATTAGTAGCTTTTATATCAGCAATATTTTCAAATTCGTTACCACCTGCAAGCAGTACATATTGAATTCCAAAGGCATCCCCAATTTTATCTGCTAATAAATCATTTCCTTTGTCTTTAGCTTCAAGTATTTGTACAAGATTTTTATTTGCAATTAAAGCTTCTAAAGATCTGTCTTTTGTATCTATATTTCCTTTTGCGTACCAATTCATATCATTATATAGCTGTCGCAATAATGCTGTTGTACCCATTAATGAAGTTGGGTATGATTGATTTTTTATAACACTTCTTTCAAACGAAAAATATTGTGCAGATTTATCATCTAATACTCGATTTGCATCAGTACCTTCATTATTTAAGGTAATCAATACTCCAGTTCCGCGAGCTATTCCATCTTGAATGTGTGAGTTTACAACACCAAAACCTGCTTCGCGTAATTCTTTTGCTTTTTTACCGTCATATTTAAATTCAGTAACAGCATTGTTTTCTGGCATAATGTGATCATTCCAATAAAAACCTTCTCGTGAAGCGTCATATTGAGCTGTTCTTCCACCACCAGTTGGCCTTTTTGGTTTTTCAACTCCAAAGTCAGAATAAATATCTATAAATGATGGATAGATAGATTTTCCACTTAAATCTACAGTTACTGTGTTTTTTGGCACCGTAACTGTCTTACCTACTTGTACAACTTTTCCATTTTGAATAAGAAGGGTTCCGTTCTCGATTATTTGAGTTGGAGTAACAAAAATTTTAGCATTTGTAAAGGCGGTGTAATTGTTGTTTTTAGATTTAATACCACCGTTTTCAGGGAAATAATCTTGAGCAAACAAAAAACTACTGCACCATAGAAAGGTGAGTACGAGTAATCGTATTTTCATAAATTTAGTTTTAGTTAATTAGTCGGTATTAAAAATAAGAGATGTCGCTTAATTTTAAGCTATGTTATATCTTTTTTAACACTTGATTAAGAGTAGTAATATGAACGTTTTAAAAAATAGCCATTATTGCTATTAAAAAGCAAGCTATAACGGATATTTTTGATAATAACTCACTAAAAGTATGACTACTTTACTATAACTTTTTATGCCATCATTTTGATTATTTGCTTTTAAAAAAGTATTAAAAACAGATTTAAAAATGGGTTCTGTAACATTTTCATACTGCTGCCAAAATGTATTCAACTCTAGGTAATTTTTTCTTACTCCGCTATTTAATTTAGGGATTAACATATTAAAAGTTGCTTCGTCATTTTCTTTTATATCACTTAAACAATAACTTAGCGCATAGGCATAAGCAGCATATTTAAAGTATATATCTTCATTATGTACGGTAACTAAATAGCCAATTAAATTGGTTTCATTTTCTGCAGAATACCCAATTTGATGCCCAACTTCATGACCACTTACAACAGGAAATCGGAATGGTGGAATTAAACCGTTTACTTGTGCTTCATTAGTAAACGGATTTAAATAACCGCCATAGCCCATATAACTAAGTGCGGTGCTAAACAACGATTCTTTTAAACTAGCTTGTTCATAGGATAAAGAGGGATGAATTTTTTTTAATGTATTGTAACCCTCTACTGTTTTTTTAAATATTTCTTTATTTGTGTATGGCGTTTTAACCATTTGTGTACTATCACCCGTAATCTCTACTTGAGTTAAATTCGTTTTTTTGATTAATTTTTCTACAAATGCAATAAGATCTTTTCTATTCTGATTTTCTTTAAGTTTTAATGCATAAGAAATAGGTTCTCTATAATAATTTAAGCCCCATGAAATATTAAAAGTGAAATAGGCTACAGACAGTACCACAAAACAATTTTGAATAAAATTTAAAGGATTCTGTATAATATATTTTCTTTTGATGATGATATAGCGAATAGCAAAAATTATAAGCAAAGCATACAAAATATCACCAACTGAGAAAGGAATCCAACCGTATAAAACTCTAAAAAACTTAGAAATATAAATATAGAACCCTTTGCTATAATATTCTTCAACTAGTTTTGGATAATTGCTAAGCCATTTAACAAATATAATTTGTGGGATTAGTGATAAAGCAATTATAGTTTTGAGTTTTTGTTTCATGAAAATTATGAATCTTTTAGGTTATCAAAAATAGCGTATTCTTTTACTATCCGTATTTTTGAGGAAGATTTTAATTTTTTATGAATAAAGAAATAAGAGAATTAGCGCCAAAAGTAGTTTGGAATAAATTTGCAGATTTAAATGCAGTACCAAGACCTTCAAAAAAAGAGGAGAGAGTTATTCAGTTTATGTTAGACTTTGGGAACTCGTTACAATTGGAAACATTTAAAGACGAAGTTGGGAATGTGATAATTCGAAAGCCTGCAACTGTGGGTTATGAAAATAGAAAAATGGTGACTTTGCAATCTCATTTAGATATGGTTCACCAAAAAAACAACGATACAGTTTTCGATTTTGAAAAACAAGGTATTGAAATGTTTGTAGCTGATGATTGGGTAAAAGCAAAAGAAACTACTTTAGGTGCTGATAATGGTTTGGGAGTAGCAACTATTATGGCATTGTTAGAAAGTAATGATATACCGCACCCTGCTTTAGAGGCTTTGCTTACCATTGATGAAGAAACAGGAATGACAGGGGCAATGGGTTTAAAAAAGGATATTTTAAAAGGTGAAATATTACTGAATTTAGATACTGAAGAAGATGATGAGATTGATATTGGATGCGCAGGAGGTATTGATGTAACCGCAGAACGAAACTATAACGAAAAACCAATTCCTAGAGGTGTAGTTGCTTTTAAATTTAATGTAAAAGGGTTAGTTGGCGGACATAGTGGTATGGATATTCATAAAGGTTTGGGTAATGCCAATAAAATTATGAATAGGCTATTATATTTAAGTTCAGAGAAATTTACAATTCGAATAGCAGAAATAGATGGGGGTAGTCTTAGAAATGCAATACCGAGAGAAAGTAGCGCCATAGTTGTTGTTGATAAAGCTCATGAAGAAGATTTTATTAAAGATTTTAATAAATGGGCACATGCCATTAAGCAAGAAAAAATAGGAGTTGAACCAAATATGGTGATTACTTTGACTACAACAAAAAAACCAAAATTGGTTATGGGAATTGGCGCTCAAGAAAAATTATTAAAAGCGTTATATGCAGCTCAAAATGGAGTTTATGCTATGAGTTCGGCTTTTGATAATTTGGTTGAAACCTCAAATAATATTGCCAGAGTGAAAGTTGAAGAAGGTAAGATTCTTATAGGGTGTTTAACACGTTCTTCAGTTGATTCTGCTAAAATTGATTTGGCTCACGCATTAAAATCAACTTTTGAACTTGCAGGATGTAAGGTAACTTTTAGTGGTGATTATCCGGGATGGAACCCCAATCCAAATTCAGAAATCTTGAAAATTTTAAAAAGTGAATATGAAAATATATTCAAAACGGAGCCAAAAGTAGTTGCTTGTCATGCAGGATTAGAATGTGGAATTCTTGGTCGAAATTATCCTGATATTGATATGATTAGCTTTGGACCTACAATAAAAGGAGCTCACTCTCCTGATGAACGTGTTTGTATTTCTTCTGTTCAGAAATTTTGGAAATTTATTTTAGTCATTCTAAAAAATAGCCCTGAATAGTTTATTTAAATATTTTTTAAAATAACAAACCCCTTTCTTGTAAAAGAAAGGGGTTTGTTTATATGATTAGTTTTAAATATTATTCTGAATAACCTACAAGCTCAATATCAAATATTAAATCGGTATTAGGACCTATTGGACCTCTTCCAGCTTCACCGTAAGCTAAATGCGATGGAATAAATAAACGAGCCTTATCTCCAATTTTCATTTGCATTACACCTTCTTTGAAACCGGCTATAAGATTACCAACCATACTATATTGCATTGGCATTGCCTCGTAACCACCTTGAGCTTTTCTATTTGGGTTAAACTGATCGTATTGCATTGCTATTTTTTCAACATTACTATCCAATAAACGTCCATCTTCAAAATAACCCTCATAAAAAATGGTTACTCCTTGTTCTGGCTTAGGCTTTTCACCTTCGCCCTTTTTAAGGATAAATATTTTTAAACCAGATGGCATGGTTTTGGCTGCCTTTTTTTGTTCTATAATATCAGCTACAAATTTACCTTGAATTTCTTTTAGTTTTTTTGCTCTCTCAGCTGCTAATTTTGCTTCTTCTTTTTCTTTAATTTCTTCATCCGCAAAATATTTTGTCATTACCGCTTCAGCGTCAAATTTTTTAGCTTGTTTGCCATTTCGAATAATTTCTATTTTATTCATAACAACATCTTCTAAAGGTTTATCTCTTGAATCTGTTTTCACATTTGCAATAGTATCAATTACATCTAAACCTTTTAAAGTTTCCCCGAAAACGGTATAACTTCCATCTAAAGATGGATAGGGTACATGAGTTATAAAAAACTGACTTCCATTTGATTTTGGTTGTCCAGTATTTGCCATAGACATGATGCCTCGTCTATCATGAACAAGAGAATCGTTAATTTCATTTGCAAAACGGTATCCAGGACCTCCTATTCCAGTTCCTAAAGGATCACCACCTTGAATCATAAAGTTTTTCATCACTCTATGGAAAATTAAACCATCATAATATTTTTTTCCCTTTAAACTATCTGAAACAAAAGGATTTTTACCTTCAGCTAAAGAAACAAAATTGGCAACTGCTATAGGAGATTTTTCATATTCTAATCTAACAATAATATCACCTTTTGTAGTTTGGATATCAGCGAAAATTCCATCACCTAAATCAGCTGTTTGACTAGATTTACAACTTGTTACTAAAGCCGATGCAATTAAAAATATACTTACAATTCTTTTCATTTTATAAAACTATTTAATTTGAGTTATTTTTTTCGATTTTTATTATTTGTACTGATGATTTTATAGGTGTATTTGGTTCAATTTTATGATCGTCTCCATGGTAACCAAACCCTAAGGATGATGGAAATAGAAATGTTGCTTTTTCACCTTCTTTTAATAGAGTGAATGTATTTCGTAAGCCTGAAAATAAACTAGGTTTATTAACTTTTATTTTTTGAATGCCTATTTCTTCAGCACTATAAATAGTGTCGTTAGTCAATGTCATTATATTATAAGTAAGCGTTACAACATCTTCTTCTTTTGGTAAATAATCAGCATCATTATTTTTAACTTCATAATAAAACCAAGAACCACTAGAAGTAAGTTGGTAATTATGTAGTGTATCCTTTTTTACAAGTGAATTTATAATTTTAACTTCTAAAGCCAATAATTCTTTATTTCTTTCGACAGTAGATTTTACAATTTTTGGAGTAGATACGCGAACTGGTCTTCTGGCAACTGGGCCTTCACAGCTTATTAGAAAAATTACTGCAATTAAATATATAAGATGCTTCATTATTTGGTTAACTCTTTTTTATGTTTTGGTAATAAGGTTACAAAATAATCTGCTGTTTCTTTTAAAGATAAATCACTTTTACCACCTGCAGCATTTGTATGACCTCCACCTTGAAAATAAGATCTTGCAAATTCATTAACAGAAAAATTTCCTTCAGACCTGAAAGATATTTTAATAATGCCTTCTTCTTTATTCTCAATAAATATAACTGCAAATTTGATGCCTTCTAAAGTTAATCCATAATTTACAAAGCCTTCTGTATCTCCTTTTTGATAATTAAAAGCATCTAACTCATCTTGACTTAATGTTATGTATGCGGTATTAAATTCGTCGATAATTACCATATTTTTAAGTGCACAACCTAATAAATGTAATCTACTTGGAGAATTAGTATCGTAAACAACATTATGAATATGAGTGTTTTTAGCTCCTTTATCAATAAGCTCAGCAACTATTCTATGAGTTTTACTGGTAGTCGATGAAAATTTAAATGAGCCAGTATCAGTCATAATACCTGTGTAAAGGCAATTTGCAATCTCAGGTGTTATTTTATCAGAATCGCCTAAGTAATCCATAAAATTATAAACCATTTCACAAGTAGAACTCATGTGTACATCAGAATATGTAACTAATGCATAATCTGATGGTTCTTGATGATGATCTATCATAATAAAATCAGCTTTAGCATCTTCTAAAATAGATTGCATTTGACCAACACGCCCCAAATGATTAAAATCTAATGTAAATATTAGGGTTGCTTCACTAATTATTTTTTGAGATTGAGAATTCTCTTTCTCAAAATTTAGAATTTCGGCACTCCCTGGCATCCATTTTAAGAATTTAGGAGCATCATTCGGACTAACAATAGTAACTTTTTGACCTCTATTCTTTAAATAATGCCATAAACCTAAAGTCGAACCAATAGCATCTCCATCAGGGTTTTTATGCGGTATAATGGCAATTTTCTGTGGTAAGCTAAGTAACTCCTTAATTTTATTAATATCCTCTAAATTCATGCCGGCAAAGATACTATTTTATACTATAGTGGATAATGTGAGGAATACTATTTTTGATTGCTTGTGAGAAAGCCATTATTTAGGGTATAGCAGTTTGTTTTTGGTATTTTTTACTTTAAAAATGTTTGATGCATCTTTAAAATTATTAGAAATAACGATAAAATACTAGAAAAGTAGAACAAACTTATTAATTATTGTAGGTTGTTTGAAAAGTACTATTTTTGCACAAAATTCAAAGAAAATGACAACAAATAGAACATTTACAATGCTTAAGCCAGATGCTGTTGAGAACGGACATATTGGTGCTATTCTTGATAAAATAAATGCTGCTGGTTTTAAGATTGTAGCTATGAAATATACACAGTTGAGTACGAGAGATGCTCAAGCATTTTATGCGGTACATAGTGAGCGTCCTTTTTATGGTGAGTTGGTAGAATTTATGACTAGAGGCCCTATAGTTGCAGCGGTATTAGAAAAAGATAATGCTGTTGAAGATTTTAGAGCTTTGATTGGTGCTACAAACCCTGCTGAAGCTGCTGATGGTACAATTCGTAAAATGTTTGCTACTGATGTTGCTGAAAATGCTGTTCACGGTTCTGATAGTGATGCGAATGCTGCTATCGAAAGTGCTTTTCATTTTTCAGGAAGAGAGATTTTCTAAAGAAAAAAAGTATAAATGATATTTTAAAGGCTACCTAGTGATGGGTGGCCTTTTTTTATTTTATAACCTCAATAAATTCACCTAATATTCTCATTTCTTTGGTGTTCTCTTCATTTAGGATTATATTTTTAAAACTTGAATCATATGAATTTGGTTTCAATAGTATTGATTCATGTTGCCAACCTTCTTCAGTTATAGTTTTTTCACTTGCATATGTTTTTACTGTAAAAGCGGAATTGAAATCTGGGTCAAAAGAATCTCTGTTTTCAATTAATAGAATTTTACCACTACGCGAACCCGTTACATTTTTTTTGAATATGCATATTGAGTTATTTGGAATGATTTTGTTCATTGATTCTCCAATAACTCTGCATGCGAAATAATCATCTGTGGCATATTTTTCAGAAACAGTTGTAATGCTATATTCTTTTTCATCTTGCATTTCACTAAAACTTCCGGCTGCTGCGTAAAAGTCAAATAAAGGGATTGTGAATTCTGATATTTCCTGTACTTTTTCTATTAATTGTATTTCAGGTTTTGTTTTTGGAAGCTCTTTCTTATTAATAGCAGTTATATAATTGTATAAATCATCTTTTACAGGTTGTTCTAATTGAAATTTAAAGTGAACGACAGGTTTACCAGAATCAGGCATTTCTGCTTGTTGAATAGAATCTTTAATAATAGATGCGTCACCTATGAAATAAAAGTCAGTTCCTTCTGCATCTTCTTTTTTTACAAATAATAGTATACGTTTTGAATGAATTACATTTTTTATTTCTTGACTAGAAAGTTTTCGGTTTGACCTAGATTCCCAAGCAAAAACAGAAGGAGAAACAAAGTAATCGTTATACTTTATAGTGTCTTCAATTTCATCAGATTTATGATAAGTCACAAAGCAAGGAGTGATTTCATTTCTAGTTCTATAGCCATATACTGTACTGCTAATGTCATTTTCCCAGTTCAATAATCTGCAAACATCTTTACGACTATATTTATTGAAAAGTAGAAGTCCATCTTTATAATAATTTTTGTTAAAATTATTGTTGAAGGTGTAAATTGAATAATTTACAGAATCGAGAAGAAATTCCTCAAATGTTTCGTTGGCAAGAAACTTAATAAATTCATCATGAAATTTGAAAAAGTTTTCTTCTATAAATATAATTTTTTCCTTCTTTCTGATAAAACTAAAATTGATATTTGAAATACAAGATTTAATAGTTTCTGCACTTGGCTTATATTGATATTTATCAAATATTAGTTGTTCAAGTTTTGAAATACTTAGTTCATTTTTATTAAGTAATTCTTTTAAAATTAAACTTTCTTCGATTCTTTTGGCATTGTTTATTTCTTTTGAAAAAAGTTCTAATAATTCGGAGAGTTTATTGTCTAAAGGTTTGTCAAATGATTTGTCAACGTTATTGATGAAATTATAATATGATTTTGAATATTCAATGAAAGAGAATGGTTCTCTAGCCTCATTTTTTACAAAATCCATCAACATTGGAGTTCGCCCAATTCTACTTTTCAAATTATTATAATCTATTTTTAAGTCTGCAAGTAACTGCATATTGGTAGAATCAATGGATGCGTAAATTCTTTCCTTGGTGATTTCATCGAAATTGATTGTAGATTCTCCTGGAATCATGCTACTACCCTCAGAAATTAACTTTCTTATTTTGTCTTTATTGAAAGAAGTGTCTCCATATAAGGCTATAGGAATTAAATAGTTGTTTTTATAATTACCTATAAAATCAATGACAGTTAGGTAATATTTATTATCTGTTTTTCTTAATCCTCGTCCTAATTGTTGAACGAATATTATCGCTGATTGCGTAGGACGAATCATTACAACTTGATTTATTTTAGGAATATCTATTCCTTCATTAAATATGTCAACAGTAAATATGTAATCTAGTTTTATTGATATGTCATCACTTTCTAATAACTCTATGGCGTTTGTTCTTTCATCTTCTGAACTATCTCCAGTTAAAGCGACCGTCTTATAACCACTTTGGTTAAACTTTTCAGACAACTCTTTTGCTTCATTTTTTAATGAACAAAAAATTAAACCTCTTGTGATTCCATTATCAGAACCGTAAAATTCAATTTTTGAAATAATTTTTGAAACCCTTTCATCAGCTGTTAAAAGCTTGAAATCTGATTCGTTTTCAAGTACTTCATCATTTACAGACAAATCTGTTACGCCATAATAGTGGAATGGAATAAGCATATCTTCTTCCATTGCTTTATTAAGTCTTATTTCATATGCAATATTGTGGTCAAATAGTCTATAAATATCTTTGTCATCTGTTCTATCTGGTGTTGCAGTCATACCGAGTAGAAATCTTGGATTAAAGTATTCTATTAACCTAATGTAAGAATCAGCACCTGAACGATGTGATTCATCGATTATGATGTAGTCGAAAAAATCGTTTTCGAATTGTTCTAAATGACTTGATTTTGATAGGGTTTGTACTGTTGAGAAAACGAAGTCTTTATCTAATTCTCTCTGTTTTCCAGAGTACACTCCCATAGATTTTGAATCTCCAAAAATAGTTTGAAAAGTTTCCATTGCCTTTTTTGCAATGTTTAATCTATGTACAACAAATAATAATTTTTTAGGATTAAATGCTTTAGCATCAAAAGCAGCTAAATATGTTTTACCTGTTCCGGTTGCAGAAATTATTAAAGCTTTGTTGTTATCCTCTCTTAAGTTTTTCAGATTCTCTAATGCTTCAGTTTGCATTGAGTTTGGTATTATTTCTAAATTAAGTTCTTTGGATAACTCCTCTTCACTTTTTTTGTAAGCTAGAAATTGCTTTTTATAAATCTCTTCATACTTTTCTATATAAGTTTCATTTACAATTTCTCCTATTTCAAAATCATCTTGAAATTCTGATATTACTTTATCTACTATAGAACTTGAGTTTCTTGCCGAAACTTTCATGTTCCATTCTTTATTTATAGATAGAGCAGATGATGTTAAATTACTACTTCCTATAACTAAATTATAATAATCCGAATGCTTAAAGATGTAACCTTTAGAATGTGAATTTTCTTTAGTTATTATTTTTAATTCTATGTTTTTAAACTGAGAAAGTCTTTTTAAAGCTTCTGGTTGCGTGAAGTTTAGGTATTGGGAAACAAGTATTTTTCCGTTGACACCTTTGTTATCAAGAATTTTAAAAGTGTTTATTAACGCCGCAACACCACTCGTCGTAACGAAAGCAACAGAAATAAAAAAGGTTTCACAACTTTCTAATTCTTTTATTATTGTAGATAAAACTTTCTTTCTTGGAATTTTTCGATTTACAAGTAATTCAGGTTGATAAAGAGCGTCAGATTCTAATGATTTATCAATGAATCCAGTTAGTAAACTGTCTTTAAAATTTTCATTAAATACTTTATCCATTCTTAATCAATCTATTAACTATAGGAATGTCAGCGGCAGCCCAATCTAAATTAATTAGATTTTCTAAAGAAAGCCATTGTGATGAAATGTGCTCGTTTAATTGAATTTCTTTAGAATCTGACCAACATTTAAATGTGTGCATAACTAATTCAAAATCAGGATAAGAATGATAGACTGTTATGAATAAATCACTTATGTTATCCGGTTTGAAATTTAATTCTTCATTTAATTCTCTAATTAGTGCTTCTTTTAAAGTTTCTCCATCCTCAATTTTGCCTCCTGGAAATTCAAATTTTTTAGAAATATATGAAAGCTTGTTTTTAGGTCTTTGGACGCATAGAATCTTATTTTCAAAATAGATAATAGCTGCAACAACTTCTATCTTTTTCAATATTTTTGTTTTTTCATTCATTACCGCAAAACCAACTTTTTCACCACTTCTTTCCCTAGTTCCTCATTTAACATGGTAATGATTTTAGACTTACCTAAACTGAGTTCTTCGCGCAATACAGATGATGATAGAGAAACAAATAATGTGTCATTTCGTAATTCAATAGCAGTTGTATAATTATTAACGCCATTCCCCATTAAATTGGCCCAAGCCTCACGAGTATCCACTTTATCGATACCTTTTTGAAGTTTGTTTGCACTTATGAACTCTTGCAAAGCTTCACTTAATGGAATATGTTCATGATGTCTTTTTGCCATTATTTTGAAATGTTAATAGGTTCGTAGCGTTTATAAAAATATGTTCTATTATCCTGGTTGGTGACTGAAAAGTTATTTTCAGAAATTTTCTCTATCCGTTCGGTCCAATCACTAAGCTCTGTTTTATAATGCATAAAAAAAATATTTTCTTTTTGATAAATCGTAAAAAATTCTGCATCGTCATTGGTTATATAAGTTCCATTAAAAGTAGGACTTACCTTTTTTCGAAACCCTTTTAAACTGTCAATTTTTATAAAATCGATACTTTCATTAACAGTATAGTCTTTTGTTTGTCCGTCGGAGAAAGTTACTTTTTCGATTTCCCAATATCCATTTAAAAAAGATAATTGTTCTTGGCTTACCTTTTGTGAACATGCAAAAAATAATAATCCTAAAATGAGAACACTAAATTTTTTCATCAATTTTTTGTTATTGTTTACTATCAATTAATTACTAAGTTTAAAAATTTTATAGGTTTGATGAATGGTCTTTATAACACTTTCGGTTCGGTCGGCATGGGTGTCACTTATAAAAAGTTGTCCGAAATTTTCATCATTTACTAGATTTATAATATGACTTACTCTGTTTTCATCTAATTTATCAAAAATATCATCTAGCAATAAAATAGGAGTTGTTTTAGCTTGTGCTTTTATAAAATAAAACTGTGCTAATTTCAAAGCAATTAAAAATGATTTCTGTTGTCCTTGACTACCAAATTTTTTGATGGGGTATTCTCCTAAATCAAAGTTCAAATCATCTTTATGAACGCCAACACTAGTGTATTGCAAAGCTCTATCTTTTTCAATGTTTTGATCAAATAAATTTAATAGAGTATCATTTAATAATCTACTATCATAAACTAGAGCTACTTCTTCATCGCCTCCCGAAATAATTTTATACTGTTCTTTAAAAATAGGAATAAAGGTCTCTAAAAAAGCAACTCTTTTGTTAAATATTGCAGTTCCATAACCATGTAATTGCTCATTGTACACACTAAGAGTTGTTTTGTCAAATGTTTGATTTACAGCAAAGTATTTTAAAAGGGAATTTCGTTGTAATAAAATTTTGTTATACTTCAACAATGTTTGTAAATACCCTTTATCTGATTGCGAAATTACACCATCTATAAATTTGCGTCTAGTGTCGCTACCTTCGGTTATTAAATCTCTATCTGAAGGCGAAATAATAACTAAAGGTAAAAAACCAATATGATCTGATAATTTGTCGTAAGTTTTACCATTTCGCTTGATAATTTTTTTCATTCCCTTTTTTAAACTACACGCAATTTTCTCTTCATGGTCGTTTTTTTCAAAATTTCCTTCTATTACGAAAAAATCTTCTCCATGTTTTATATTTTGTGTAGCAATCGGATTAAAATAACTTTTACCGAAAGATAAATGATAAATAGCATCTAAAATATTAGTCTTTCCAATACCATTTTGCCCAACAAAACAGTTGATTTTGGAATCAAATTCAAAATTTTCAGAACTAAAATTTTTGTAATTTATAAGCGATAATTTCTTCAGAAACATTCTGTGTAACCCTATTTTTAAGATTGAATAGTAGATGAAGGTGCAAATTATCGAAAAATAACGAATAAGAAGCTTTCGATTTTGAATAAAAACTTTATTTTTGCCCGATTATTAAAACTAAATAATGGCTACATATAAGAAGCGCGGTTTCAAACCAAAAAATAAAGAAGAAGAGATAGAAATTGAACAGCAGGAAAGTACAACTGCTGAGGTTTTTAGCAGTTTAGATGAAGGAGCTTCAAAAACAGAAGAATGGGTTTCGAAAAACCAGAACTATATATTAGGGGTTATTGGAGCAATTGCTTTAGGAGTTCTTGGATATTTGGCTTACAATCAATTTGTAGCTCAACCAAAAGAGGCTGATGCTGGTAACGAAATGTTTTATGCAATGCAATATTACAATCAAGCTTTGCAAAGTACTACAGCGCAAGATTCTTTATATAACCTTGCACTTAATGGTGGTAATGGTAAGTATGGTTTAGTCGATGTTATAGATAATTATAAAGGAACAGAAAGTGCAAACCTTGCAACTTATGCAGCAGGAATGTCTTTTTTAAACACACAAAAGTATCAAGATGCGATTGAGTATTTAGGAGATTATTCTGCAAAAGATGCGATGACTGGAGCCTTAGCAAAAGGTGGAATTGGCGATGCTTTTATGCAATTAAACCAACCAGAAGATGCATTGGAGTATTATGAAAAGGCAATAGCTGATAATGCGAACAGTTATACTACACCATTATTTTTACAAAAAGCTGGAAATACAGCATTAGAGCTTAATAAAAATGATTTGGCTTTAAAATATTTTCAAAGAATTAAAGACGAGTTTTCAAAATCGTCAGAAGCTAATATGGTCGATGCTTATATAGCAATGGCTAAAAACAAATAAGAATAGAATGGCAACTGCCAATAAAAATTTATCTGTTTACGACAAGTCTACAATCCCAAATGCGAAAAATTTTCGATTTGGGATTGTTGTTTCTGAATGGAATACGCAAATTACAGAAGGTTTATTTAACGGAGCTAAAGAAGCTTTATTAGATTGTGGTGCTAGCGAAGAGCATATTATTCGCTGGGATGTTCCTGGTAGTTTTGAGTTAACCTTTGGAAGCAAAAAAATGATCGAAACTCAAAATGTAGATGCTGTTATTGCTATTGGAAGTGTTATTCAAGGTGAAACAAAACATTTTGATTTTGTCTGTAGTGCAACGGCTCAAGGTATTAAAGACTTAAATGTACAAACCAATACTCCAGTTATTTTCTGCGTTTTAACAGATAATACACTTCAGCAAGCTATAGATCGTAGTGGAGGTATTCATGGTAATAAAGGTACAGAAGCTGCAATTGCAGCAATTAAAATGGCAGCATTAGGCAGGTAATTTGTTATTTTACTTGATATAATTCCGTTTTTTGTTAACAATTTTTAGCATCGATAATCAGGTGGACTGCTGTATTTTCAGTATTTTTGATACTCACCTAAACATCTTTCACCTTGAGATTAAAAGGCTTTAAGCTTCGTAAGAATAATAGTTTTAAGTATGTGCCACGCTACATAGAAGACGAAGGTGTGGATAACCCATATAAATTTGACTCTAAGTTTTCTAAGTATAAGAATGTAACAAATTCAACTGATTTTAGATCAAATTGGGGAGAAGCACGAAAAGCAAGTAGAACTAAAGGGAATAGAGAAATAAATTTTAGACTAATTGCTATTATACTAGTTTTATTTTTAATTGTTTGGTGGTTTTTTGACTTTGATTTATCCCTATTTACAAGATTTTAATGGCTGATATTATTCAACTTTTACCAGACCATGTTGCTAATCAAATTGCTGCAGGTGAGGTGGTTCAACGACCAGCATCTGTAGTTAAAGAACTTTTAGAGAATGCCATTGATGCTGGATCAGATGCTATAAAACTTATTATAAAAGATGGTGGAAAGGCACTTATTCAAGTAATTGACAATGGTAGTGGAATGAGCACAACCGATGCTCGATTAAGCTTTGAACGCCATGCTACTTCAAAAATTAAAAGCGCAGAAGATTTATTTAGCTTACATACTAAAGGTTTTAGAGGAGAAGCGCTAGCATCAATAGCAGCAATTGCTCATGTAGAACTTTTGACCAAAACTGAAAATGATGAAATTGGTGTTCAGCTAAAAATTGAAGGGAGTAAAATTATTTCACAAGAAGTTATTGTTACCCCTAAAGGAACATCACTTTCCGTGAAAAATTTATTTTTTAATATTCCTGCACGACGAAATTTTTTAAAATCTAATCAAGTAGAATTTAGGCATATTACTGATGAATTTCATAGAGTAGCACTTGCGCATCCAAATATTCAATTTCATTTTTATAATAATGGTAGTGAATTGTTCAACCTGCCAAAATCAAACTACCGACAACGAATCGTAAATATTTTTGGTACTAAAACAAATGAGAAATTAGTACCCGTTGATGAGGAAACACAGGTAGTTAAAATTACAGGATTTATTAGTAAGCCTGAATTTTCAAAAAAGAGTAGAGGAGAACAATTTTTCTTTGTGAATGATAGATTTATTAAAAGTCCATATTTGCATCATGCTGTAGTTAGTGCTTTTGAAGGTCTAATTCGCTCAGAAAATCATCCAGGATATTTTTTATATCTTGATGTAGATCCCGCTTCTATTGATATCAATATTCATCCCACAAAAACAGAAATTAAGTTTGATGACGAGCATACCTTATATGCATTATTACGATCTGCAATAAAACATGCTTTAGGGCAATTTAATGTTGTTCCTGCCTTAGACTTTGAACAAGATCAAAATTTAGAAACCCCTTATGAGTATAAAAGTAAAGTGGCAGAAATTCCAAGAGTATCTGTAGATGCAGCTTTTAATCCGTTTGCAGAAGATGTTCCTAAAGAAAAAAGAGGCACTTATGAAAAACAAAGTGCAAAAGGTTGGGAAAACATGTTCGTAGGGTTACAATCTAAAGTAGGTAAGGAATCTGATTTTAGTAGTGTAAGTTTTGAATCGGAAACAATAACTGGTTCTATTTTTGATAATCAAAGAGAACAGATAGATGCCATAGCAACTACGTTTCAATTAAAAAGAAAATATATTGTAACTACAATAAAATCTGGGATGATTGTTATTGATCAAAGTAGAGCTCATCAAAGAGTATTGTATGAAAATTTCTTAAAAAACATTACCATAAAAGAAGCTGTAAGTCAGCAATTATTATTTCCAATAGTTTTATCTTTTTCTAAAACTGATATTTTAATTATAAAGGAAATAATGGATAGCTTACTTACTATTGGTTTTGCTTTTGAATCAATAGATGATGAGAATGTTGCAATATCTGGCGTACCTTTGTTAGTTCAAGAAAGTGAAGTGGGTATGGTTTTAGATCAATTAATTTCTGATTATCAATTGGATGTTCAAGGAGATAGTTTTTCTCAATCTGATATTGTATCTAAAACATTAAGTAAAACATTAGCGGTAAAAACAGGAGAACAATTAGATAGCGATTCACAATTGGCATTGGTGAATGATTTGTTTGCTTGCAAGGAATTTAAAATTAGTCCGTTTAATAAACCTATATATATTACCATTACTGGTGATGATATTGATAAAAAATTCTTATAAATGATTAGAATTACCGATGCTGTAAAGCATTTAATTATTATAAATGTATTGTTTTTTGTAGCAACACAGTTATATGGAGACCAAATGTACCAATGGTTTGCTTTGTGGTTTCCAAAGAATGAAAATTTTCAAATTTGGCAAGTAATCACTCATATGTTTATGCATGGGGGAGTGATGCATATTTTGTTTAATATGCTTGCACTTTGGATGTTCGGATCTTCAGTGGAGCAGTTTTTAGGTAAAAAACAGTTTTTGTTTTTGTATTTTTCTGCGGGTTTAGGTGCTGTATTATTTCAATTAGGGTATTACTATTTTAATTTTTTACCTGCTTATTCTGAACTAATAAACGCAGGTTTGTCTAGTGATCAAATAGTTCATATGTTTACTTCTAATCAGACATTAGAGGGTGTCACGAATGCTCAAAAAATGCTCTTACAAGAAATATATCCTATTTATTATGCTTCAATGGTTGGAGCTTCTGGTTGTATTATGGGTGTATTAGCAGCCTTTGGTGTTATGAACCCGAATGCACGTTTAATGATGATATTTTTACCTATTCCTATTAAGGCAAAGTATTTTATTCCTGGGATTATCTTGTTAGATGTTATTTCAGCATTTACGGGGCAGTCTTTTTTTAGCCCTAGTAATACAGCCTATATGGCTCACGTAGGAGGTGCTTTAATAGGGTTTATTATGATGTGGTATTGGAAAAAGAATTCGTTTAATAAGAATCGTTGGGATTAAAATGGCAACAGATTTAAAATATCAATACTCACGATTAAATATTGCTGAAAAAATAATTGCAATTAATGTTGCTATTTTTATTTTAGTACGACTTATTTCTGCTTTATTTGGGTATAATACTGTTGCATTTATTAGCTGGTTTGAATTACCTAAAGATTTTTTTACTTTTATTAAACAGCCTTGGTCAATTGTGACCTATTCATTTTTACATGGTGGGTTTGGTCATATTTTTTGGAATATGCTGATGCTTTTTTTTACTGGTAAAATATTCATGAACTTGTATGGGGAACGGAAATTTATAAACGTATATTTTTTAGGAGTTATTTTTGGTGGACTTATTTTTTTAGTGAGCTACAATATTTTTCCAGCTTTAATACTTTCTAACAGTTCATTAATTGGTGCTTCAGCAGGAGTAACTGCCGTTTTAATTTTTGTTTGTACCTACACTCCTAATCAAGAAGTTCGAGTGCTATTTTTTAATGTTAAATTATGGTATGTTGGTGCTTTTTTTGTGCTTGTAGATTTGATACAAATTGGAGGAGGTGAAAATATTGGAGGTCGCTTGGCGCATCTTGGTGGAGCTTTTATTGGGTATTATTATGCACGAAAACTTATTGGAGGAATAGATATTGGAGAAGGATTTTCCCAACTTATAGATCGTTTTACAAACCTTTTTAAGAAAGATAAAAAGGCACCCATGAAAACTGTTTATCGAAAACCAACATCAAATTTAAAAAAGACTGTAGATTATGAAAAAGAATCGCAGCAAAGAAAAGTTGATATTATCTTAGATAAAATAAGTAAATCAGGATATGAAAGTCTTTCTAAAGAAGAAAAAGATTTTTTATTTAAAGCTGGTAAATAGTTAAGGTGTGCGAATAACTTCTTTTTTTGGTAAAGTATTTTATGGGATTAATATCTTGTTTGGATTATTCCTACTATTATCTTGCTTTGTACCTTATATTTCTCTAGAGACTATTCCTTTTGTAGCCTTTTTTAGCTTGAGTATTCCCATTTTAGTCTTAGTAAATTTACTTTTTGTTGTTTTTTGGGGATTTCAGAGAAAAAAGAAATTGTTTTTATCTTTTTTTGTTTTATTAATTAGCTTTTTTTCATTGAGTTCTTTTTTTATGTTTCGATTTTCTGAATTAGCTATTTTAGATGATGATTTAAGCGTAATGACATATAATGTTAGGAGTTTTAATAAAAATGAGAATATAAATGACCCAAATGTATTTGAAGAAATATTAGATTTAATAAATAAGGAAGATCCAGATGTGATATGTTTTCAAGAATTTGATTATAAACATAGAAAGGATTTTAAAAATTATAAATATTCGTATTTAGAATATATTCATAATCCGGGTAAGGTTAAATTGGGTGTGTATTCTAAATATCCAATTATCAATGAGGGTTTAATAAACTTCCCAAAAAGTCCGAATAATGGATCTTTTGTAGATATAGTATTTAATACCGATACAGTGCGTATATACAATTTGCATTTAGAATCTTTAAAGGTTATACCTGATCCTGAAGTCTTGGCAAAAGAAGAATCTACCAAATTATACAAAAGATTAACATCTACTTTTATTAAGCAACAACAGCAAGCCGAAATAATTTCAGAGCATAAAAAAACAACAAATTATAAAACTATAGTTTGTGGAGATTTTAACGGTACGCAGTATTCTAATGTATACAGAACTATAAGAGGAGATATGCAAGATACGTTTCAAGAAAAAGGCACAGGATATGGGCGTACATACAATTTTACATATTATCCTGTACGTATTGATTTTATTCTTTCTGATAAAAATATAGATGTTTTATCTCATAAAAACTACAATGCAAAATTATCAGACCATTTTCCCGTAATGGCATCATTTCAGTTCTAGATTCATTAACCAACAGTCTGTAGTATCTGCAATTATGTGAAGTACTAATGCAATCCCGAATATTCTAGTTTTTTTAAAGAAAAGTAAGCCTATATAAATAGCAATTGCCCAATATTGATGTAAAAAGTGAAAGTTTATACTACATCTATTTGCATCAAAAATGGGCGTAGCAAATAAGTGATCTACATCAATTAAAATAGCAGCCAACAATATTAAAATTGACCGAGTTCTATTTTCTTTAAAAAAATAAAAGCCTATTAAAATTGGTGCAACAAAATGAATCCCGTAATGGATTAAAAACCTAAACATCTAAAAAATCTAAAGGAATATTTTCTAGATAACTTAAAGCATTTGTACCTTCATTAAAAAGTAAATCTAAAATACTTAAGTTTTTAATAAATCCATTTCTATCATCAAAAACTTGCACATAAGCTTCTAGTTTTAATGGAATTTCTTTTTTTGCATCTATTAGATAACGCCCTTCAATTTTAGTTTGATCTACTGTTTTATGAAAAATAGTTGTTTTATTATTAGGCATTTCTATTTGTAAACAATCACAAGCTACTTCAATAGTCTTTAAATTATAATCTAATAAAGACTCATATTCTTGGGTGTATAAAACGGCAATCTCATCTTCATAAAATTCAAAAAAAGGAGATGTTCTATACGCAGTTTGCAGTGTTCTCCAATGTTGTCTTTGCCATGCATATTTGTTGTCTATTTTAACATCTGCATAAGCATTTCTGCCTTTGTATTTTCCATTGTGTTTTATAGGAATACTTAATGTATGCAACCCTCTGTCATTGCCTATATTACATCGATTTCTATAGCTTTGCTTTTGGTAATTTCCAGAAACTTCCCAGGTAATTTCTTTTTGAGAAATTACCGCGAAATTTACAAGGTTTAAAAAATAACCAGGATGCATTACAACACTCATATTTTATAATTAATCTTTCTTAGCTGGTTTTCTTTTCTTTCTAAAATAGTCAAACACAAAATAACCTGCTAAAAGCATTAAAAAATATTTAAAATAAGAAGTAGGCTCACCATCTCCATTAACTGTAGTGAAAACACGATCCCAACGAATACTCCAATTTTTAAACCCTTTAGTAAAATTGTCAATACTCATCCAAATAAAAATTGGGGTACCTACAATATGGTTTTCAGGCACATAACCCCAAAAACGACTATCTTCTGAACGATGCCTGTTGTCGCCCATCATCCAATAATAATCTTGTTTAAATGTATATGTATTAGTAGGCTGACCGTTAATTGTAATTTGATTTCCAGAAACGCTTAGGGTATTATGTTCGTAATCTTTTATAATTTTCTTGTAGTACGGTAATGTTTCTATAGTTAATTGTATCGTTTTGCCAGCTTGCGGAATGTATATTGGTCCGAAATTATCTTCTGTACCCATAAGATTTTTACTTTGTGGGAAAACTTTAGTATCTGGGTTAGAACCGCTAAACCTTTCTACAGAGATAATACCAGATTTACCTACAAGATCTTTAGCTTCTTGTTCTGTCATATTAAATAAGGCCATGTTCTTAGCACTTGAAGCTTGCAAGTAATTTATGGTATTTTGATTTGCAATGCTACCAGTATAATAATAGGTGTATAGTGTATCTTTTTTAATAGGGTCTAATCGAAGTTGTTTTATAAGTTCTTCTGATTTTTCTTTTTTTAATGCTTCATTAGGTATTTTAATAACTCCACCCGAATAATTTTCCATACCACCAATACGTTTAAGGATGGTATTATCAATATCTTTATTAGCCGTTACCACATGGTAAAATTCTGGTTTTGCACGGTCTGACAAAATTAATTTCTTGCCATTGATATGTACATCTCCATTTACAATTGATAAACTATCACCTGGAATACCAACGCAACGTTTCACATAGTTTGATTTTTTATCAATAGGTTTTATAACTCCTTTTTCTTTAACAAAAAACTTATAAACAGTATCTGCAGGCCAGCTAAAAACAACAATATCGTTTCTCTTAACTTTTGTAAATCCAGGTAATCTAAAATAGGGGAGTTGTGGTTTATTTAAGTATGATTTTATACCTAAGCCAGGAATAGTATCATGAACCATGGGTGCAGCAACAGTGGTCATTGGCGTTCTAGCACCATAATGAAATTTACTAACGAATAAAAAATCTCCTACCAGTAAAGTCTTCTCTAAAGACCCTGTAGGGATTACGTAGGGTTGAATGAAATAGGTGTGTACAATACTTGCTGCAACCACTGCAAAAACGATAGAACTTACCCATTCTCCAGCAACTGTTTTTGGTTGTAAACTTCTATTTTCTATATACGTAACATCTAATGCGTAATTTACATAAAACGTGTAAAAGCCTAGGGTTAGTAAAACTAACCAAGTATCTAACAAGCTATTTTTTCCGAAACTACGAATCGTTTCTACCCAAATAACTGGGAACATTAATAAGTTAATGATTGGTATGAATAATAAGATAACCCACCATTTAGGGCGGTTTATAATTTGCATTAATACAATTGCATTATAAATTGGGACTGCTGCTTCCCAAGCTTTTCTACCTGCTTTAATATATAATTTCCAAGTTCCTAAAAAGTGAATTATTTGAATAATTAATATGAAAAGTATCCATTGTGTTACGTTCATAATGCTATTTTTTCTTTAATTTTTATTGAATATGTAATACATCTTTCATATTGAAAACACCATGTTTACCAATAATCCATTCCGCAGCTGTAATTGCGCCTAATGCAAAGCCTTCTCTATTATTTGCAGTATGCTTGATTTCAATACTGTCTACATCACTATCATATTTTATGCTGTGTGTTCCAGGAATATCAGCTTCTCTTATCGCTTTAATAGGAATTATATGATTTCCATTTTCATCTAATTTCCAACCGGTATAAGAAGTGTTTTTAATAATTCCTTCGGCTAATGTAATGGCAGTTCCACTAGGTGCGTCTAGTTTTTGAGTATGGTGAATTTCTTCCATAGAAATACTATAATTTCTAAGATTAGTCATCATCTTGGCTAAATATTCATTCAATTCAAAAAATAAATTTACTCCTAAACTAAAATTTGATGCGTAGATAAAAGCACCATTGTTTTCATTACATATTCCAACGGCATCATCATATTTATCTAACCAACCAGTTGTTCCAGAAATAATAGGAGTCTTATTCTCTAAACACATTTTTATGTTGTTAAATGCGGCAGATGGTTGACTAAAATCTATGGCTACATCGATAGTCGAAAAATCGATTTCTGTTGTATCTATATCTATTTTAGCAACAATAGTATGGTTTTTTTTTATAGCCAAAGCTTCAATCATTTTCCCCATTTTGCCATAGCCAAATAAAGCAATATTCATTAATTTAAAATTTTATAGTTAATGCCATACCATAATTTGGGGTGGCGGTAATTTTATTATAATCTAGATAGGGCTGAAAATTTATGCTTAAATCGTCATCTATATTAAATTGTTTTAAATGCGAATCAACATTGGCATCAATAATATTTAAAGCATAAAGACCAATAGTTACTAATAGCATTAAATCTCGATCTCTTTGATATTTTTCCTGAGCATCTTGTAAGGCTTCATCAGAAAATTCTGGTTCATTTAATGGAACAGTGCTTTTTGGAGGTAAATCATAAAATTCATCATCTTTAAAACCTGCTTGCCTTCTTTTAAATGCAGTTCTAAATCTTTTATATCTAGAATTATTAAAATCGTAAGCGTAAATACTGGTTCCTAATGCGGCATATACGAGTGGAACTTTCCAATATCGTTTATTATATAGTTGACCTAATCCTGGCAAAATTGCAGAGTAGAAAGCAGCTTTTGCAGGAGCTAAAGGATTTATTTCTCTTCTTTTTTTAAAAACAGAATCTTGAACAACAATCCCTTGTTCTTTTAAATTCTCTTGAATTGAATCTAGCTGTTGTTCTTCTTTAACAACAGGTTTGTCTTTTTCTTGTGAAAAAATTGCAAGACTAAAACAAAAAAAAAGCAGTACTAAAATAATATTCTTACTCACCAAGAATTAATTTTTTTATTCTATCAAATTCTTCTTTTGAATGAAATGGAATTACAAGTTTTCCTTTTCCATTTGCAGTAGCTTTTGCTTCTACTTTAACAGATAAATAACTTTTGAAATCATTCAAACTACTTTCAACAAAATTTGGATTTTTTGAGGTAGTAGTTGGTTTTGTTTTGGTGTTGGTTTTAGGCTCTTGATATTCTTTTACCACTCTTTCAGTATCACGTACAGATAAGTTCTCGCCAATAATTTTTTCATACAAGGCAATTTGATCATCTTTTTTATCAACATTGACCAAAGCTCTACCATGACCCATGCTCAAAAAGCCATCTCTAATACCCGTCTGAATGATAGGATCTAAACGCAATAATCGTAAATAATTAGTAATTGTAGAACGTTTTTTACCCACTCGTTCGCTCATTTTTTCTTGAGTAAGCTGAATATCATCAATTAATCGTTGATATGATAAGGCAATCTCAATAGGATCTAAGTCTTGTCTTTGGATGTTTTCAACCAAAGCCATTTCTAACGATTCTTGATCGTTTGCAATACGAATATATGCAGGTATAGTTTCTAAGCCAACTAATTTTGATGCTCTGAACCTACGCTCTCCAGATACTAACTGGTATTTATTAAAATCTAATTTACGAACAGTAATTGGTTGGATTACGCCTAATTCTCTAATCGAAGAAGCAAGTTCTTGTAAAGCTTCATCATTAAAGTTAGAACGTGGTTGAAAAGGGTTAACCTCTATAGCAACTAAATCTAATTCTACAATATTACCAACTACTTTATCAGCATTTTTATCTGTTGCTGTTTTTATATCATTGTTAGGGTCTTTAAGTAAAGCAGATAAACCTCGTCCTAACACTTGCTTTTGTGTTGCTTTCGCCATTATACTTTTTCCTTATTTTTCTTCAATACTTCTTGAGCTAGATTTAGATAATTTGCAGCTCCTTTACTACTTGCATCGTATTTAATAATACTTTCTCCATAACTTGGAGCTTCACTTAATCGTACATTTCTTTGAATGATGGTATCAAAAACCATTTCACTAAAGTGCTTACGTACTTCTTCTACAACTTGATTAGAAAGGCGTAACCTAGCATCAAACATAGTAAGTAGCATTCCTTCAATATCTAAATCAGGATTGTGAATACGCTGAACACTTTTAATAGTGTTTAATAATTTACCAAGACCTTCTAATGCGAAATATTCACATTGTATAGGAATCATTACTGAATCGGCAGCAGTTAATGCATTTAGGGTTAATAGGCCTAAAGATGGAGCGCAATCTATCAAAATATAATCATACTTATCTTTCAAATGTATGATGCTTTTCTTCATCATATATTCTCTTTCATCTTTATCTACCAATTCAATTTCAATAGCAACAAGATCTATATGTGCAGGAATAAGATCAACATTTGGGGATGTTGTTTCCATAATAGTTTCTTCTGCATTTTTTGTGTGTTCTAATAATTGATAGGTGCCAATTTCTATACTGTCAACATCTATTCCAAGACCAGAAGTAGCATTTGCTTGGGGGTCAGCATCTATTAGAAGAACTTTTTTTTCAAGCACACCGAGGGAAGCTGCAAGGTTTACAGTGGTAGTGGTTTTGCCTACTCCCCCTTTTTGATTCGCTATGGCTATAATTTTGCCCATATTTGTAAGTAAGTTAGGGGCTAAAAATACGATTATTTACAATGCTAAAAAATGAATTTTGTTAACACTTCGTGAATAATCGTGTGTATATGCGTTAAAGTTGGTTAAATTCCAAGCTTTTTTTTACTCAGAAAAGCTCTTAAAATGACTTTAATCGATTAAAATTTCTAAAATTTGAATTGCGGCATCGCTAATTTTTGTTCCAGGGCCAAAAACAGCAACTGCTCCGGCATCAAATAGGTATTGATAATCTTGTTTTGGAATAACACCACCAACGATAACCATAATATCTTCTCTGCCATATTTTTTTAATTCATTTATTACTTGTGGAACTAAAGTTTTATGACCTGCTGCTAGTGAGGATACACCTAAAATGTGAACATCATTTTCTACAGCTTGTTTTGCTGCTTCAGAAGGAGTTTGAAAAAGAGGGCCGATATCTACATCAAAGCCAAGATCTGCATAACTAGTAGCAACTACTTTTGCTCCACGGTCATGACCATCTTGCCCCATTTTTGCAATCATTATACGTGGTCTACGACCATCTTGTTCAGCGAATTTATCAGCTAGATCTCTTGCTTTTTTGAAGCTTTCGTTGTTTTGAATTTCTTTAGAATACACACCAGTAAATGTTTTAATAACTGCTTTATGTCGCTTAAAAACAATTTCTAAGGCATCACTTATTTCACCTAAGGTTGCTCTTGCTTTTGCGGCTTCTATAGCTAAAGCTAGTAAATTTTTATCCTGAGTACTATCATTATTTGTTTCTTTTTGAAACAGTTCCAGTTTTAATTTGGCCGCATTTGTTAAATTCTGCAATGCTTTAGCAACATCTCCTTGATTTCTTTTTTCTTTAACTTTTGCTAATTTTTCTAACTGTTGTCGACGAACTTCTTTATTGTCAACTTCTAATATTTGCAAAGGGTCTTCCTTTTCTAGAGGATACCAGTTTACCCCTATAATTTTATCTTGGTTACTATCAATTCTTGCTTGTTTTTTAGCGGCAGCTTCTTCAATTCGCATTTTAGGAACTCCTGCTTCGATAGCTTTTGTCATTCCACCTAATTCTTCCACTTCTTGAATGAGTTCCCATGCTTTTTCAGCAATATCATTCGTTAAGGTTTCTACATAATAACTACCTGCCCAGGGATCTACTGTTTTTGTAATTTTTGTCTCTTCTTGAATAAAAAGTTGTGTGTTTCGAGCGATTCGTGCCGAAAAATCTGTAGGTAGTGCAATAGCTTCATCTAAGGCGTTCGTGTGTAAGCTTTGTGTTCCTCCTAAAACAGCCGCCATAGCTTCAATGGTTGTGCGCGCTACATTATTAAATGGATCTTGTTCGGTTAAACTCCATCCGCTAGTTTGACAATGGGTTCGTAAAGCAAGTGATTTATCGCTTTTTGGATTGAATTGCTTTACTAATTTTGCCCAAAGCATTCTTCCTGCTCTAAGTTTAGCAATTTCCATAAAATGATTCATTCCAATCCCCCAAAAGAAAGATAGGCGAGGAGCAAATTCATCAATTTTGAGCCCAGCTTTTAAACCCGTTCGAATATACTCTAAACCATCTGCTAAAGTATAAGCTAATTCAATATGAGCCGTAGCTCCTGCTTCTTGCATGTGATATCCGGAAATACTGATGCTATTAAATTTAGGCATGTATTTGCTTGTAAATTCAAAGATATCTGCAATTATTTCCATGGATGGACTTGGAGGATAAATATAGGTATTACGCACCATGAATTCTTTAAGAATATCATTCTGAATAGTGCCTGATAATTCGTTTAATGATACGCCCTGTTCTTGTGCAGCCACAATATAAAATGCTAAAATAGGAAGCACAGCACCGTTCATGGTCATAGAAACGGACATTTTATCTAATGGGATTTCATCAAATAAAACCTTCATATCTTCAACAGAATCTATGGCAACACCTGCTTTACCGACATCTCCGACAACACGTTCATGATCACTATCATAACCTCGATGTGTGGGCAAATCAAAAGCTACAGAAAGTCCCTTTTGACCACCTTTTAAATTACGTCTGTAAAAAGCATTACTTTCTTCAGCAGTAGAAAAACCTGCATATTGACGAATTGTCCAAGGGCGTTGTACATACATCGTAGCATAAGGACCGCGTAAAAAAGGTGGAATTCCCGCAGAAAAATTCAGATGCTCAAAATCTTCTATATCTTTTTTTTGATAAGATGATTTTATAATAATGCCTTCAGCAGTTTCAAAAGACGTTATTGCTGTTTTTTCTTTGACAATACTATCTGATATTAGAGTGATATGTTGAAGATTTTTTCTATTCATCATTCAACCTTTTTTGTTCTACTTCTTCAGATAAACGTTTCTCAATGATAGGCTCAATAATCGTTTTTCTTGCTTTATTTTTTATAAAAGGATATAATTCTATAGCATCCTTCATTTTATCTGAGTTAGAAACATATTTATTGGTTCCAACTAAAATTTCTTTATGATTATTAAAAAGTTCTTGCTCTTTTTGAGCACTTTCTTTTATTTTTTTTTGAATAGCGTTATTTTTTAATTGCGCTAAAAAGCCACCACTTTTTTCAATTAGTTTAAAAAGTTCTAAAGCCTTTTCGGCTAATTGTTTTGTTAACGATTCTATATAATAAGAACCATTTGATGGGTTTGTAGTTTTATCTAAATAACTTTCTTCTTTTAATAGCACCAACTGGTTTCTAGCAATCCGCTCTCCAAACGCATTGTCTTTATGATAAATAACATCATAAGGTAAATTACAAATTGTATCAGCACCACCTAATATTGCAGACATACATTCAGTAGTTGTCCGCAACATATTACTATTGTAATCGTATATGGTTTTATTTCTTTTTGATGGTATAGCAAGAATATGACATTCTTTAGAGATCCCATATGCTGTTGCTAAAGTTTGCCAAAGTATTCGTAAGGCTCTAATTTTAGCTATTTCAAAAAAATAATTTGAACCAACAGCAATTTTAAAAATGAAAGTTGTTTCAGATAAAAGGTTTTCTTCTTTAGTATTTAAATATTCATTTGCATGTGCTAATGTATACGCTAATTGCTGAACATGATTTGCTCCCGCATTTTGGTATATTGAAGCATTAATTGAAAGTGTTATATTTTTGTTTTCCTTTAGAATCTCATTAACAAGTTGAAAATCTTTTTCAAGATTAAAAAACCAATTTCCTGTTTTACAAAGTTGACCAATACAATCAAAATTCAAAAAGAAACCAGCATTACCTTCTTCATTTAGAGAATTTAATTTTTTAATATAGGTTGGGGATAAGAATTGAAAATCGAAATATAAAATAGTAGTTTTTAAATTTATATTTTTTAATAAAGTTTCAATTTCCGTGTCTTCAGATGGAATAGTAAAAACAATACTTTCTGCACCCTTGCTCAAAGCTTTTAAAGCTTTTTTATTTGCCATTTCTGCATTTGCGGCAAAAACTGCTTGTGCTATTAGCCAAGAATCTGATTGTCTTGAAGTGGTATTATTTTCAAAAATATCTTCTGAATTATAGAACGGTTTTACTTTTATTCCTTCTGGAGACTCCCAAACTAATTTTTCATTATAATCTTCACCATTCAATTCAAATTGAATTTTCTGCTTCCACTGTTTAGCAGAAACCTCTGAAAATTCATTAAAAAGCTTATGGTTACTCATTATGTATTTTTTCGATACTATCTTGGTATTCAATCAAAAATATTTCTTCGTCCTTTTTTTTAAGGTAGTATTTTTCTCTTGCAAATTTTTGAAGTTCTTCTTTATCAGATAATTTTTCAATAATAACTTTATCTTTTGCAATTTCTTCTTTTAAATATTCTTTTGTTTTTTCAAGCTTATTAATTTCTTTTTTTAATTCTAAATGTATTAATAATGAATTTGTGTCAAAAAATAACATCCAAATAACAAAAACAGTAAGTACTAGAATATACATATTCGTGACAATACTAAACCATTTTTTATTTTTCAGCTCTTTAAATTTCATTTTAAAACTTTTAAATTATTTAAGTTAAAAATTAAACTAGTTTTTCATTAATAATACTTTTTACAATTTCGACAGCCACCGTATTGTATTTATTATTTGGGATGATAATATCGGCATATTCTTTAGATGGCTCTATAAACTCCTCATGCATCGGTTTTATAACTTTTTGATATTGAAGAATTGTATCATCTAAATTCCATCCACGTTCATTTACATCTCTTTTTAATCTTCGAATAAAACGTTCATCAGAATCGGCATGTACAAATATTTTAATATCAAACATTTTACGAATTTCTGGGTTGGTTAATATTAATATACCTTCAACAATCATAACTTTTCTAGGATGTGTGATAATAGTTTGGTCGGTTCTATTACACTCTAAAAAAGAATAAACAGGCTGCTGAACAGATTTACCAGCTTTAAGTTCGTTTAAGTGTTTTGTTAAAAGCTCAAAATCTATTGAATTCGGATGGTCAAAATTTATTTTTTTACGCTCTGGTAATGTTAAATGTGATAGATCATTATAATAAGAATCTTGAGAGATAACACCAACTTCTTCGTTAGGCAACTCATTAATAATTTGATTAACTACTGTAGTTTTACCACAACCAGTACCTCCCGCAATTCCAATTATAAGCATTCTAATAAATTTTCAAACAAAAATAGGTATTTGAAATCGAATTGACCAGTTGTAGTTGCAAACAAATTTTAAGACCATTTAACGTGTTATTTTTATGTAAATAGATGAGTTAAGATTAATTCAAAACAATAGGTTATTTGTATTTTTGCAGGATGAAAAATCAAAAAACAAAACCAAGTTTTGAGTTTGTGGCTTTAATGGCATCTTTAATGTCTATTGTAGCCCTTTCTATAGATGCTTTATTACCTGCGTTATCAAATATTGGCATTGCCGTTCATAATAATAATTCGACAGATCATCAATTGCTAATTACCATGATATTTTTAGGGCTTGGTTTAGGACAATTGTTCTTTGGGCCACTTTCAGATAGTTATGGTCGTAAACCAATTATTTATATTGGGTTTTTAGTGTTTATTATATCTAGTTTTATTTGTGTTCTAGCGACATCATTAGAAGTAATGATTATTGGTAGAATATTGCAGGGTATTGGTTTATCTGCAGCAAGAACAATATCTATTTCTATAATTAGAGATACTTATGAAGGTAATTACATGGCTAAAGTAATGTCATTTGTAACAGCTTTTTTTATTCTAGTACCTGTTGTAGCTCCTGCTTTTGGAAAAATAATTTTAGAGAGTATGGGTTGGAAAGCGATATTTTATATGCAAATATTTTTCTCTTTTGTAATTGGTATTTGGTTTTGGAAAAGACAACCAGAAACATTACATCCTGAATACAAGATTCCTTTTACTAGTCATGTTTTTATTGATGGACTAAAAGAGTTAATTAGATATAAAGAAACTATAGCTTGTACTATGGTTTCAGGTCTAATAACAGGTGCTTTTTTGGTGTATTTAAGTTCGGCACAGCATGTTTTTGAAGACCAATATAATTTAAAAGATACATTCCCTTATTTGTTTGCAGCATTAGCAGTTTCTATTGGATTATCTACCTTTTTAAACGGAACATTAGTGCTTCGCTTCGGAATGCGAAAGCTTGCTTTTATTGCTTTATTGCTATTTACTGGTTTATCTTTAACTTATGTGGTTTTTTTCTATGGAAGTAGTAATCCGAGTATTTTAGTCTTAATGATATTTTTATCACTTATTTTCTTTTGTCTTGGTTTTATTTGGGGAAATATGCGTTCTATAGCAATGGAGCCAATCGGACATATTGCAGGCATTGGAGCAGCTATTACTGGTTTTATTTCTACACTGGTTTCTATTCCGATTGCTACCTATATTGGTAGTTTTATTACAGATACTGTATTGCCTTTATTTATAGGATTAAGTATTTGTGGTATTTGCGCAATTACCTTGTTTTTAATTTTTAGGCAACCAGCTTCAGAAGTAGTTTTAGAAGCATAATTCATATAAATATTTAATTGGCACAGGCGGCTTTTTTTAAGGGCATTTTAGAAATATAATTTATTGCTTCTTTGTCCTTAAATGAAGTTCCTGAATCATTTAATTCTCCATAACCTTCAACAAGGGTATTATCTTTTATGATGAATGCTACTTCTCTTGAACTTTCAACACCTTCAGAATTAAAAGTATACATACCGAATAATTTGTCATCTGATATTGCTCCTTTAAAAGTTCCTTTATTAGAATCTTTTTCATAAAGCTGGTACGTTAAATTCCCAATAATTTGATTTCCAGTATCGGTTATCTCAAAATTAACGATACTTTTTCCATCATTATAGGCATAGCATCCAATTTCTAAAGAAGCAGCTTCTTTTTTAATAATAGATTGAGTTTCTTCTTTGTCAATTGATTTTTTATTCTCATTATTCTCTTTACAACTCAAGAACGTAAGAATGATAAAAGATAAACTTATAATTTTTTTCATTTTAATATGATATTTTGTTTTTCTTATCTATAAAAATTAAAAGATGGGTTTAATGAATCATCTTTAAAGTGCATTATCAATAATTTCTTGAACAATTTCAGGATTTAATAGTGTACTAATATCCCCTAAATTAGAAGTTTCATTACTGGCTATTTTACGTAAAATACGTCGCATAATTTTACCGCTTCGTGTTTTTGGTAATCCAGATACAAATTGAATTTTATCTAGCTTAGCAATTGGGCCAATATGCTCTGTAATTTGTTGGTTAATTTCTTTTCTTAAATTATCTCTATCTCTTGTTTCTCCAGTTTCTTTTAGAATTACATAACCGTATAAGGCGTTACCTTTTACATCATGTGGGAAACCTACAATAGCAGATTCTGCAACAGCTGGGTGTTCATTTATGGAATCTTCAATAGGTGCTGTCCCTAAATTATGACCAGATACAATTATTACATCATCTACACGACCTGTAATTCGATAGTAACCGACTGCATCACGTAAAGCACCATCACCAGTAAAATAATTATTTTTATAAGCACTAAAATAGGTGTCTCTATATCTTTCGTGATCTCCCCAAATAGTTCTTGCCATTGACGGCCATGGGAATTTTATACACAAACGACCATCTACTTGATTACCTTTTATTTCTTTACCTTCCTCATCCATCAAAGCGGGTTGAATTCCAATAAAAGGTAAAGTAGCATAGGTTGGAGTAGTTGGAGTAACATAGGGTATAGGCGAAATCATAATACCACCAGTTTCTGTTTGCCACCAAGTATCAACAATCGGACTTTGTTTTTTTCCAACATTATTATTGTACCAATGCCAGGCCTCTTCATTAATGGGTTCTCCTACAGATCCTAAAACTTTAAGACTTGATAAATCATGTTTTTCTAAATAATCAAGACTTTCTTTTGCCAATGCTCTTATAGCTGTTGGTGCGGTATAAAACTGATTTACTTTATGCTTTTCAATAACTTCCCAAAAACGACCAAAATCAGGATATGACGGAACGCCTTCAAACATAACTGTTGTTGCTCCATTCGCTAGAGGGCCATATACAATATATGAATGACCTGTAATCCAACCAATATCTGCTGTACACCAATAGACATCATTTTCTCGGTATTGAAAAACATTTTTAAAGGTATAGGCGGTATAAATCATATAACCAGCTGTGGAATGCACCATTCCTTTAGGTTTTCCAGTTGAACCAGAAGTGTAGAGTATAAAAAGCGGATCTTCTGCATCCATTATTTCAGCAACACAATTTGCATAAGCACTATCTAAAAGTGGTTGAAGCCATTTATCTCTACCATCTTTCATATCAATTTTACTATTGATACGTTTTACGACTAACACAGTTTTAACACAAGGACAATCTTCAAGTGCTTTATCGACGATTCCTTTTAAATCGATAGTTTTTGAGCCTCGATATGAGCCATCTGATGTAATTACCATTTTGCAATCAGAATCATTGATTCTTGTTGAAAGTGCATTAGAAGAAAATCCAGCAAAAACAACAGAATGAATTGCTCCTATTCGTGCACAGGCTAATACAGAAATTGCTAATTCAGGAATCATAGGTAAATAAATACAAACACGATCTCCTTTTTTTATACCGTGATCTTTTAAGACATTTGCCATTCTACATACGCGTTCGTACAATTGTCGGTATGTTATATGCTCTGCATCTTCGTTAGGATCATTAGGTTCAAATAAAATAGCTGTTTTATCGCCTCTTGTAGTTAAGTGTCTATCGATGCAATTTTCTGTAATATTCAATTGAGCTCCTTCAAACCATTTTACTTCTGGTTTTGAAAAATCCCAACTTAAAACATTATCCCATTTTTTACGCCAGACAAAATGTTCTTCGGCAATTTCTTCCCAAAATGCTTCGGGATTACGCACAGATTTACGGTAAACTTGAAAATATTCTTCTAAATGCTTGATATGATAATTACTCATCTGAATTTTTAAATTAATCTTTGTTTTTAATGATCTGTTGCTTCTCCAGCGCCACTTGGTATTCTTATATCTTCTACAATGTCTTGTACATCTTGGGGTGGTTCTGGAGTAAATCTCATAACAACAATTGCTACTATAAAGTTAGCAATCATGGCAATACTTCCAAAACCTTCAGGTGAGATTCCGCCTTTCCCAAAATTAAACCAATATTCTGCGGGAGTTCCACCCCCAAACCATCCAAATTTGAATTTTGTCATATAAAAAAGCATGAAAAGTGTGCCTACAATCATTCCACTAATAGCTCCTTCTTTATTCATTTTTTTATAGAAAATTCCTAATACAATAGCGGGAAAAAATGATGCTGCTGCCAAACCAAATGCTAACGCAACAACTGCTGCCACAAAGCCAGGAGGATTAATTCCGAAGTATCCGGCAATGATAACAGCAACCGTAGCAGCGATACGTGCTGCCCATAATTCCCCTTTTTCAGAAATTTTTGGATTAATAATTTTTTTAATTAAATCATGAGAAACTGAAGCAGATATTACTAATAATAGGCCTGCGGCTGTAGAAAGTGCTGCTGCTAATCCTCCAGCGGCAACTAATGCAATTACCCAAGCTGGTAGGTTAGCAATTTCTGGATTGGCTAATACCATAATGTCATTATCAATGGTTAGCTCATTTGCATTTTTATCAGCAACATATTGAATTTTTCCATCATTATTTTTATCATCAAATTGTAGCAATCCAGTTTCTTCCCAGTTTTTAAACCAATCTGGCATATTTGCATAGGCTTGATTGCTTACGGTATTGATTAAATTAGTCTTAGCAAAAACCGAAACGGCAGGAGCGGTAGTATATAAAATAGCGATAAGTAATAAAGCTAAACCAGCAGATTTACGCGCATCTTTTACTTTCTTTACCGTAAAAAATCGGACTATTACATGTGGTAAGCCTGCGGTGCCAACCATTAGAGCTAAAGTTATGGCAAAAATATCTATTGTAGATTTTGAGCCATCTGTATAATTTGCAAAACCAAGTTCGGTAGATAATCCGTTTAGTTTATCCAATAAAAACATTCCTGAGCCATCATTTAGTGTAGACCCCATTCCTAATTGCGGAATTGGATTTCCTGTCATTTGAATAGATATAAAAATAGCAGGCACCATAAATGCGAAAATCAGCACACAATATTGAGCTACTTGTGTATAGGTTATTCCTTTCATTCCTCCTAAAACAGCATAAAATAACACAATCACCATTCCAATGATAACCCCAGTATTAATATCAACTTGAAGAAATCTTGAAAATACGACTCCAACACCGCGCATTTGTCCTGCTACATAAGTAAAAGAAACAATTAGTGCACAAATTACGGCTACAATTCGTGCAGTTTTAGAATAATACCTATCGCCTATAAAATCGGGAACTGTAAACTTTCCGAACTTACGTAAATAAGGTGCTAAAAGTAGCGCTAGTAAAACATAACCACCAGTCCATCCCATCAAGTAAACAGACCCATCATAACCAGCAAAAGCTATAATACCTGCCATTGAAATAAATGATGCAGCAGACATCCAATCAGCTGCAGTCGCCATACCGTTCGCTAAAGGAGAAACACCTCCTCCAGCAACATAAAAATCTTTTGTAGAGCTAGCTCTAGACCAAATTGCAATTCCAATATAAAGTGCGAATGTTAATCCTACTAAAATATACGTCCATGTTTGAACACTCATAAGTATAAATTTTTGGTTGGTAGTTATTATTTAATCGTTATACCCGTATTTTTTATCAAGTTTATTCATCAATCTAACATAAATAAATATGAGAATAACAAATACATAGATTGAGCCTTGTTGAGCGAACCAAAACCCTAATTTAAAACCTCCAATTTGTACTTTATCAAGAGCATCTTTAAAAAGAATTCCAGCGCCATAAGAAACTAAAAACCAAATAAATAGAAGTAAAAGCAAATACTTTACATTTTCTTTCCAATAGGCAGTTGCTTTTTTTTGTTTGTCCGACATCTTTAGTTTTTTTAAGTTTTTGGATTTCTAAGATAGGAATTTGAATTGAAAATGACTAGCTAATATTTTGACTTGGTGTGAATAGGACACCACTTGAAGAATCTAAACGCGATCCAGTTACAGATGCTAATACATTTATTTGGTCTTTTATACGTAGAACTCCCATTAAGGCAAAAATTAATGCTTCTTTAAATTCAATTATTGTTTTTGAAGGAACTTCAACTTTAATTTGATCACCTAATTTTTCTTGTAAAGTTTCAATTAAGAAATTATTTAAAGCACCACCACCAGTTACTAATAAAGTATTTTTAGATTTTACTTTATTTTGATGTATTTGTTCTGCAATTTTTTCGCAAACATGTACAACAGAAGTGTGTAATAAATTTTCTAGTGAATCATCAGTTGCATCAATAATAGGCATTACTTTTTTTAAAAACCATTCATATCCAATTGATTTTGGAAATGGTTGTTCATAAAAAGATAAAGAATTTAATGCTTTTAACATTGGCATGTTAATGATACCTTTTCGGGCTAGTTGACCTTTGTCATCATAGGCGAGCCCAGCTTTTCTAGTGATATAGTTTAGCCCCATATTCGCAAGACCAATATCATAAGCTATTGTTTTATGATTTTTTTCGAATGATATATTACTAATACCACCAAGATTTAAGCAAAAATCATATTCACTAAAAAATAGTTTATCACCTATAGGAACCAAAGGCGCACCTTGACCACCTAAAGCAACATCGTTTGTTCTAAAATCACAAATAACTTGAATTCCACTTTCATTGGCTAAATGTTGCCCAGAACCTATTTGAAATGTGAGCCCTTTTTCTGGCTGATGGTGAGTGGTATGCCCGTGGCTTGCGATGTAATCAACTTCTAAATTATTTTCCGTTATAAATAATTTTGTTTGTTGACCTAGCCATGTACCATAACTATTGTGAAATTGTAATAAATTTATAGCAGAAAGATGAATAGCATCCTTAAGTTTTATTTCCATTTCTGGGGTGTAACTAACACCTTTTGTAGCTTTAATATCAAATTTCCATTGACCATCTTTTTCCCAAATATGGCAATAGGCAAGGTCAAGACCATCTAATGATGTGCCTGACATTGCCCCTATGATTTTAAATATTTTCATATTATTTAGATAGCATTAATTGAAACTGGAATCTTCCCAAGAGCTTCGTTTTTACCTATAAAATGTAGTGCTGCGTTTTCTTGAAAAACTTCAAAATCTTGATACACAATAACTACTGCTTTTGCTTTTTTTGTCTGAATATGATTTAATACATACGGATTGCCAAAGAGGTAGATAACTACATTTTTTGTTTGAATTAACTCGTTTATCAAATCGATTTCTTCTTTAGGAATATCAAAATAATTAGCAGGTTTTGTTTTTGGGGGGTAAATAGCAAAGAGTATATTTTTTTCAGTCACAACTATTTTTTGAATAGTTTCTATAGTGTTTTCAGATGCAATAATCTTATTGAAAGAAATAGTTTCAGCAATTGTTTCAAAAAAGTTCGATTTTTTACTTTTCCCTATTTCAATACCAATTAAAGGTTCTTTTTTGAAATTGCTCATATTACCGCTAAACAAAGTCAAACTTTTTTTTGCGATGCTACAATTGAGTTCATCAGGTTTTGATAGCTCAAACTTATTTTGAATATCTATTTTAAATGCTTTTTGCTTAAGTTTCCATATACGTTCAAAGCTAGTATCTATTTGCTCATTTGTCGCCTTTTGAGCAATGGTTTGGATTCCTTCTCTTATATTTTCGGCAAAACATAAAATATCATTACCAGCATCAAATGCCAACCATTCTAATTCGCCTTTAATTGGATAGTTTTTTGATACGGCATGCATATTCAGAGCATCGGATATTACGGCTCCTTTAAAATTCATTTCATCGCGTAATAAGTCTTTGAGCATTTTTTTAGAAAGACTTGATGGAATTTCATCACCATCTGCCAATGCAGGAATAGATAAATGACCCGCCATGATGCTATCTACACCTTCATTTATTAATTGTTGAAAAGGATATAATTCATTTTTAATTAATTCTTCTTTTGATTTTGTAATTAAAGGCAATCCTAAATGTGAATCTACTGCTGTGTCTCCATGACCAGGAAAATGTTTTAAACAGGTAAGAATACCTTCACTTTCTGAACCCTTAATAAAAGCTAGCGCTTTTTCAGTTACTATATTTTTATTTTCGCCAAAAGAACGATATCCAATTACAGAATTGTTAGGATTGTTATTAATATCTACAACAGGAGCTAAATTCCAATAAATTCCAGCAGATTTACAGTCATTAGCTATTTGTTTACCTACTTTAAATACCAAATCTTCGCTATTTTGAACAGCACCTAATGTTATCGCATAAGGGTATTGCGGAGTGTTTTCTATTCTCATAGCTAAACCCCATTCCGCATCAATACTAATAAGTAAAGGTTGTTTTGCTATTTTTTGATATCGATTTATTAGTTTTTTTAAAGTGCTAAAACTGTCCTCATTATACATTATTTTTTTTTGCCCCTCAAAATTGGTAGCAGCACTCGCTCGGCTATGAAAAAAGCATAATCCACCAATATGTTGTTCTTTAATAAGTTTTTCTATTTGTATAATTTCAGCTTCTGAATCATTTATAAAAGCAGCAGGCATGAATAGCTGTCCAATTTTTTCATAAAGCGATAGTTGTTCTTTTGCTTGTTGGTAGGGGAGTATACTATTCATTGTTAATGGTTTCTTTTTTTCCAAAATCGGCTGGATATTTAATATATCTTAATAAGAAAAGAGCAGGTAAGGCAGCAATAATTACCCAAACAAAAAAGCCATCATAACCTAACCATTGTTGTATATAGCCACTTATCATTCCTGGAAGCATCATACCTAAAGCCATAAAACCAGTTGCAATAGCATAATGCGATGTTTTTGATTTACCATCGGCTATGAAAATTAAATACATGAGAAATGCAGCAAAACCAAAACCATATCCGAACTTTTCTAAAACTACTGTTGAAGTAACAAAAATTATATTTGTTGTTTTGGTGAATGCCAGAATTGTATACAAAATATTCGGAATATTAAGCGATAAAACCATAGGAAGCATCCATTTTTTTAATCCGTCTTTTGAAATTAGAATTCCACCTAAAATGCCACCAGCTGTTAGCGCAATAACTCCAACGGTTCCGAATAAAACACCTAGTTCTTGGGTGGAATACCCCAAGCCACCTTTATCTGGAATATCGAGTAAAAATGGAGAGACCATTTTGACTAATTGTGATTCACCTAAACGATAAGTGAGTATAAAAGCTAAAGCTATGCCAATACCTGGTTTTTTAAAAAAAGATGAAAATACTTGAAAAAAACTTTTAGGTTTTTCAGTAGCAGCATTTGATAATTCATATTTAGGAGTGACGAAAAAGTTTGAAATGGTTAAGGCTAGCATTAAACATGCTGCAGCAATCATGGTGATGCTCCAAGCTTTGGTATTATCGCCATATTTTTCTTCTAAAAACCCTGCTCCAAAAACAATTAATCCCTCACCAGTTACCATAGCTAATCGGTAAAAAGTACTTCTCATTCCAACAAAAAAAGATTGCTTTTTTTCTGTTAATCCTAGCATATAATAGCCATCAGAAGCTATGTCATTTGTAGCAGAAGCAAATGCAGCCATCCAAAAACACGCTAATGTAGTGGTGAAAAACATATTCGTAGGAAGAGTTAAACCTACACCTAATAAAGCTATTGAAATTACTAATTGCATTGCTAAAAACCAATTACGCTTAGTGCTTTTTAAATCAACAAAGGGACTCCATAAAGGCTTTAATACCCAAGGTAAATACATTAAACTAGTGTATAATCCAATATCTTCATTATTTACTCCTAATTTTTTGTACATAATTACCGATACAGTAACTATTAAAACATAAGGCAATCCTTGTGTGAAATATAAAATAGGCACCCAAGCCCAAGCACCTTTGTCTTTTTGAATCATTAGTTATTAGTTTGGTTTAAATTTATAAAAATAGGATTTGTTTATCTCCCGAATTTATAAATAATATAAAAGCTATTTTTTTATTTTGGTTGAGGTCTTTAAAAAAGTGAATTTGATTTTTTATATAGCTATAAACTTAAAAATTCTTCTGATAAAATAATTATACAGAAGAATTTTTAATAAACAATGCAATTATTTTTTTAGTTAAAATGATATCGAACAAAACCTTCCATAGCTTCATATTCAGCCATACCTAAATTATTGTATTTTCTAGCGGTCTCTTTATTGCGTTGTTCAGCTCGCTGCCAAAATTCACGAGAATCATTACCAGGAAACATAGCAGCATCTTTTTGTGATTGATGTTTAAATATACCATTCTTCTTTCTTTCCATGTCTTTTGGTCCAATAGGTACAGCCATTTCCATATCTGCAATATCCCATTCTTGCCATGCACCACGATAAAGCCATAAATAACAATCATTAACCCATTCTACGCCATCTTTTACAAGTTTATCCATGGCTTCAAAAATTACTTGCAAGCAAACTCTATGTGTTCCGTGTGGATCAGAAAGATCTCCTGCTGCAAATATTTGATGTGGTTTAATTTTATTTAAAAGATCATAAGTTAGTTGTACATCTGCATAAGAATGTGGTTTTTTCTTAACAGTACCAGTTTCATAAAAAGGAAGGTTTTGAAAATGAGCATTTTCTTCTTTTACACCACAATAGCGGCAGGCAGCCAATGCTTCTCCTTTTCGAATTAACCCTTTGTATTTTTGAATTTGTGGACTATCAATTTGCCCTGGCTCTTTTGTATTTAAAAATGCTCTTACTTCAGAGAATTTTTTCTTTATAGCATCATTCTCTTCTTGAATATCTTTAGCAAAATCCATAAAGCGAATTACTTCATCATCAAAAACTGCGATATTTCCAGAAGTTTGGTATGCTACATGAACATCATGGCCTTGATCTACCAAGCGTAATAACGTTCCACCCATTGAAATTACATCATCATCTGGGTGTGGGCTAAAAATTAATGAAGTCTTTGGGTACGGAGCATTACGTTCTGGCCTGCTGCTATCATCTGCATTAGGTTTACCACCGGGCCAACCTGTAATTGTACGCTGTAGTTCATTAAAAACTTTTAAATTTATATGTTCCGCGGATCCAATTTCAGCAACTAAACTTCCCATACCATTTTCATTATAATCTTCGTTGGTAAGTTTTAAAATTGCTTTATTCAATTTTTCTGATAACCAAATGGCAGCTCTTTTTATTAGATTATCATTCCAATCGCACTCGCTGACCAACCAGGGTGTATTTGACCTTGCTAGTAAAGATGCAGCTGCTTGATCAATAATAAAATCACAGTTTTCATGCTGTTGTAAGAAAGTTGCGGGTATAGATTCTCGTATTTTACCTTCAACAGCTTGTTTTATGATACCAGATTTTCCTTCTCCCCAAGCCATTAAAATAATTCGTTTTGCAGCCATGATAGTGCCAACACCCATGGTTATAGCTTTTGTAGGTACATTCTCTAATCCGAAAAAGTCACTTGCTGCATCTAATCTTGTGACGCGATCTAAGCGTACCATTCTAGTTTTACTTTTTAAAGACGATCCAGGTTCATTAAAACCAATATGTCCCGTTCGACCAATTCCTAATATTTGAATATCAATGCCACCAGAAGCTAGAATCTTTTTTTCATAGCTATCACAAAATTCACGAATATCTTCTTTATCAAGTGAGCCATCTGGAATATTTATATTCGTTTTTTTAATATCAATATGGTCAAATAAATGTTCGTTCATAAATCGAACATAGCTATGAATAGAATCGCTATTCATTGGAAAATATTCATCTAAATTAAAAGTGATTACATTTTTGAAGGATAAGCCTTCTTCTTTATGAAATTTCACCAAAAACTCATAAACATTTGTTGGGGTTGATCCAGTTGCCAAACCTAAAACGGCTGTTTTTCCTTCCTTTTGCCGCTGTCTAATTAATTTTGCGATTTCATTAGCAACAAAAAAAGAGGCATCTTTTGAACTTTCATGAATACTAGTTTCAATTTTTTCAAATTTTCTAGATTCATCATCATTAGGAATAAATGAATGTATGGGTTTTGATATGGAGATTGCCATTTTTATTAATTTAAATTGTTTCAAGAACGCAAAAGTACTCAATATTTTAAAATCTTGCTGTTTTATGCGATATATTTTGCTGTTTTATGCAGTATTTAACTATATATAGTATTTTTTAATTTTAAAACAGTAAAAACTAGCAAGTGAAAATTATGATTATATTTGCAGAAATTTATAGTTAATTAAGATTGATGCTTAAAGAAGAACGACAACAAAAAATTTTAAATGAGGTAGAACTTCATAATAGAATTTTATTAACTGACATTGCGGAAACCTTAGATGTTTCTATAGATACAGTACGTCGTGATGTAAAAGAATTAGATGCAGAGAACAAGCTGAGAAAAGTTCATGGAGGGGCAATTTCTATGGGATTTACAAATAATGCTACTTCAAATAGTAATATTTATGCATTAACTCAAAAAATAAAAATTGCAGAGAAAGCCATCAATTTATTAAGTGATGGTAAGGTTATTTTTATTGATGGAGGTACAACTTGTGTAGAGCTTGCAAGGTTAATACCTAGTAATTTACAATTAACCTGTTTTACATTTAGCTTGGCGGTTGCGATGCAATTATTAGCCAAACCAAACATTACAGTACAATTTATTGGAGGACAAATTTCTAAAGAATCACAGATTTCTATTGGAGCTAATACAATTCATAATTTATCTGAAATTAGAGTAGATTATAGTTTTATTGGAACAGGTTATGTAGATTCATTATATGGACTTACAGAGTTTGATTGGGATATTGTTCAAGTTAAAAAAGCCGTAATTAAATCTTCAAAAAAAACTGTACTTTTATGTATATCTGAAAAATTAAATTCTCAACACAGGTATAAAACATGCGATATTAATGCTATAAATACCATGATTACAGAATTAGAACCTGAAAATAATTTACTAAATCTATTTAGAAACCACGACATTCATCTTTTATAAAATGGTAAATATTAAAATTACAGAAACACCTTCAAATTATGATGATTTGGAGAAAATGAATACCACAGCTATACTTGAAAATATTAATCAAGAAGATAAAAAAGTAGCCGATGCTGTTGCTTTAGTAATTCCGAATATCACAAAATTAGTAGATGCTCTTGCTGAACGTTTTGAAAAAGGGGGACGTTTATTTTATATTGGAGCAGGAACAAGTGGTCGTTTAGGTATTTTAGATGCTTCGGAAATTCCACCAACATTTGGAATGCCTCACGAACGAGTAGTAGGTATTATTGCCGGTGGTGATACTGCGATTAGAAAAGCTGTTGAGAATGCTGAAGATGATGCAAAACAAGCTTGGATTGATTTAAAAAAGCATAATATTAATGAAACTGATGTGGTTGTTGGTATCGCCGCTTCAGGAACAACGCCTTATGTTATTGGAGGTGTTAGTGAGGCTAGAGCAAATGGTTTGTTCACAGCAGGAATAACGAACAATCCTCATTCTCCCTTAACCTTAGCAGTAGAAGTTCCTATCGCTGTAAATGTAGGCCCTGAATTTGTTACGGGAAGTACTAGGATGAAAAGTGGAACTTCGCAAAAGCTAGTTCTTAATATGATTTCTACCGCTTTAATGATAAAGATAGGAAGAGTAAAAGGGAATAAAATGGTCAATATGCAGCTCAGTAATGAAAAATTAGTTGATCGAGGAACGCGATATTTAGTAGAAGGTCTTGGTATAGCCTATAATGAAGCTGAAGCCTTACTCAAAAAGCACGGTTCAGTTAAAAAAGCAATGGATGCTTATAGTAACTAATTTAGATTATTATTTATCTGTTAAAGTTGCGACTTCTTCTGGGGTAACCATTTTTGTTGATGTATTACCCCATGAATTGACAATATAATTCATCACATCAGCAATTTCATCATCTTCTAGACCCATAGGAGGCATTGTTCCATTATAGGTAACTCCGTTTACAATTAACTCTCCTTTTTGACCGTATTTAATACCCTTAATGCTTTCTTCTCTGTTTTTAGATAAATAATCTGATTTTGCAAGTGGTGGAAATGCATTTTTTACACCTTCACCTTCTGTTAAATGGCAGGTCACACAAAAATCTGCGTAGACTTCACTTCCTCTTTGTATACTTTTTTCAAGTTCTTTATCTTGATGAAAAAATGAAAAAAATATAGTTATTAAAGCTAAATAGAATAATAGAAAAAATTTCATAATTATGTGTGCTATATTATTTTTTAGGAACTAATTTGTAAATTCCTTTTCCTTCAATAGCAACATAAATTAAACCATCAGGGCCTTCTTTTACGTCACGTACTCTACCTAAATCTTGAAGTAATTTTTCACGTTTTACAACTTTTGTGCCATTCATAACTAAGCGTTCTAAGTATTGAAATTTTAAAGAACCTACAAGTAAATCACCCTTCATTCCTTTATAATTATCAGAAGTTATAAAAGCCATTCCACTTGGAGCAATAGAAGGCACCCAATAGTGGATTGGTTGTTCCATACCTTCCATTTCAGTTTTATCAGTAATTGGTGTACCACTATAGTTAATCCCATAGGTAATAACAGGCCACCCGTAATTAGCGCCTTTTTTAATAACATTAATCTCATCGCCACCTTGTGGGCCATGCTCATTATCCCAAATTTTACCAGTTTCTGGATGTTTAGCTAATCCCTGCGGATTTCTATGCCCATAACTATATATGGCAGTTTTAGCACCATCAGAGTTCACAAATGGATTGTCGGAAGGAATAGTTCCATCATCATTTAATCTATAAATTTTTCCTCCATCACGAGTTATATCTTGTGGGTTTATATCTCTTTCTCCTCTTTCTCCAACTGAAAAATATAAATAACCATCGTCATCAAAAGCAATTCTTGATCCAAAATGTTGACCTTTTGTTGTGTTTGGAGTTGCTTTATATAACAATTCTTTATCAACTAAAGCATTGTCTTTTAATTTTGCTCTCATTAATGCAGTATTACCACCTTTTTCTTCTCCTTCTTCTGATGAAAATGTAAAATATATCCATCCATTTTCTTTATACTTTGGATGTAAAGCAATATCTAAAAGTCCACCTTGACCTCTTTGATAAACCTCAGGAACGTTCGAAATTATGATTTTTTTTCCTTCTAAAAAATGAATGATTTTACCCTCTTTTTCAGTGATAAGCATACTCCCATCTGGTAAGAACGCCATACCCCATGGAATCTGTAGGTTATCGACGAACAGTTCATCGGAAAAAGGTGCATTTAAACTGATAGTTGCTTTATTTTCGGCTTCTTGAGCGCAAGAAAAATTAAGCGTTACAACGATTAAATATAGATTGATAATACTATTTTTCATAACTTAACGTTAAAATATAAATGAAGGATATTAAATTTTTGTTTAAATATAAAGAGATTTTATAAGTATAAATAATTACGCTAAAGAATATTGTTGATCCCAAGTCTTAAATATTCTTTTTAACCTACTAAACCTATGCTATTGAAAAAATCAAGACACTCTTGGTACGCTACTGTACTGGTTGTTTTCTTTTTAATTTTTACTTCGGTAATTGCAAATACAAAAGTCTACAATTTTATTGGAGAAACTTCTATTGGGTTTTTGCATTCAATAGGGATAAATACGTTTAAAATTGAAAATAAAAAATCGGAAGTATCTAAAAACAATTTTGAAGATAAAAATGAAATTTTAACATCTTCCGCTCCATTTTTATTTGCGACTATAATTTCAAATGCAGATGAAACGGTTACTTGTACCAATGATGGAGCTACATTAGCCAGATTTAATTTATGTGGTAATTTTGATAATCGTGTTATTACACTTAATCAAGCCTATAGTACTTACGAATGGCAGCGGTTAACCATTGGTTCTTGTCCAAGTTTTGATATAGATCAAGAATGTCCAACATATACTTGTAATGGATCATGGGTCACAGTAGCAACATCATCTACATTATCGTTAGATTCTGGAACAATTCCTGCTGCAAGTGGCGCGGAATTTAGAGTAAGGGTTAATGGAGGGTCTTATTATTATATTAAAGCTAAAAAAAGTACAATAAGTCAAACCTATGTAAAACGAGATTATATATGTGGTGTTCCAGGAAGAATTCAGGTTACAAACCTTTCTAGTTCTTACGAATATGCAATTGATAATGGAAGTGGTTTTGGTGCTTGGCAAGGAGCAATATTTGATGGGTTAACTCCAGGTACATATATTGTAAAAGCTAGATTAAAGAATACACCAAACACTTGTGAATACCCTTATGAGCCTATTGTTATAGAATCAAAAGAAATAGCAATAGAGGCTACATTTGTTGATGCTCAATGTTTTGGAGAGAACGGTAGCATTTCTGTAAAAGTGAATAATGTACCAGGGCCTTACAAATACACATTATTAGATAGTAATGGTTTTCCTCAAGAATTTACATCATTTATAGCAAGTGACACGTATAATTTTGCTGCAGTCGGTTTTGGTACATATAGTGTTCAAGTAGAAACGCAACAATGTAAAGGTGATCCTGCAAATGGAATTCTTGCACCAAGACAAAATTTAGATATAAATGGAAATCCAATTGTTATTGGTAATGGGCTAGTTGCTTTAGCTGCTTCAACGGAAGTAAACAGCAGCTTTGGATGTTCAAATATTACTAGCGTAGATATAAAAGTAAATACTTCAGGAGGTGCTGCACCCTATACTTTTACTGTTAATGGAGGCTCTACTGTAAGTCCATCTTATACAGGACAAACTACGTATACAGTTACAACACCTGGAGATTATAATTTTTTAATTACTGATTCAAATGGTTGTACGATTACCGCATCTGCAAACGTAAAAGAATTACTTCCACCGGTTGTAACAGCGTCAGGTGTAAATGGTACTTGTACAAATGGTGGCGCTAAAATAAATTTTAATGTTAGTAATGGTAGAGGCTATAATCTTTCATATAGAACAGTATCTACTGATCCTTTTGTAACAACACCACAAATTTCTGTAACTGATGGAACTTATAATCAATTAGAAGTTAGGTACCAACAAGGGTCATTCTCATGTACAATGATTTTACCTCCCGTAACAGTTAGTAGCAGTGCAGGAATTACGTCTTCCGCAAGTCCAACAATTACCTATACAAACCGTACATGTAATGTTTCTGGAGGGACTGATGATGGATCAATTGAATTTCTTGGAACTTTTTCTGGGGGATCTGGTAGTGGCTATGAATTTAGTATTGATGGAGTTAACTTTACAACAAGCCAGGTATTTACAAACTTACCTACAGGAACATATACTCCAATAGTTAGAGATAATTCAGGATGTCGATTAGAATTAACTGCTGTTGTTATTGCTGATGTAGATCCGCCTTCGAATATCGATTTTGTACAAAGTAATATTAATTGTGGGGCAGGAACTAGTGATGTTGTTTTGACTGCAACCTCAAATGCAGCTATTGCAAGATATGAGGTCTTAAGTCCTACTCCAGGTTTTGATACCGATGGAGATGCTACAAATACCACTATAGCAGGATTAACTACAAATACTTCTTATGTATTTCAAATTACTGATGTTAATAATTGTACCTATATAGAAAGTTTTACTCCTATTAATATAAGTTCTATAAGAGCAAGAGTAAAATCAGGTGGTGATACTAGAGTTTGTACATCTGCAACAGATGGTAGTGCAACATTTATTATAGATGGTTTTGGAAATCAATATACATATCAAATTAATTCAGAACCAGTAAGTGCTCCTCAAAGTGTATCAGAAGTAAACCTTACTTCAAGAGGAGCAGGAACTTACGTTATTACAGTTACTGATGTTGATACAGGGTGTACAGATACAGCTTCAGTTACTATTGTAGAATCTGCAGTTTTTACATCTACTCCTGTAGTTACCAATATGAGTTGTCAAAATGGTAATATAGGTAGAGTAGTTATAAATACTTCAGGTGGATGGGGAAGTAATATGTATACCTTAATGAATCCTATTGGAGTAACTGTTGGAGGAGGTCCAAGATCAAGCAATACTTTTGGGAATTTGACCGTTGCAGGAACCTACAGCTATACAGTTAGAGATGCTGAAGGATGTGAGGTAACAGGTACTTTTGATTTAACACCTCAAGATTCACCAGTAATTACAATAGCATCATCTAACCTTTGTTACGAACCTATAAATGGTGCCTCAGTTACAGTAGCGGCAACAGGTGGTGTTGCAATTGTGGGATATGAATATAGAATTAATGGTGGAGCTTATACTTCAAGTCCAAATTTCAATAATTTAGTACCTGGCACCTATACAATTGAAGTAAGAGATGATAATAATTGTACAGATGCTGTATCAATAACCATAAATAGACAGGTACAGGTAGCTGCTGATATAGAAACAGAAATACCATGTGGTGGAGCGCCCGGTTCCATAAGAATTAATATCTCTAGAGGATATTTATCTATTCCTACTCCGAAAATGTATCAGGTAAGTAGTGATGGTGGATCTACTTATGGTCCACTTCAACCTTTTACAAGTAATAATTTTTCATATCCTGTAAGCGCAGGTGGAGACTATGTAGTAAGAGTAACGGATAATCAAGGATGTGAAGCATATTCATCACCTTTAGAAGTAAAAGATCCAGTAAATATTTTAGCAACGGCAGATCCTATTGAAGCAAGTTGTGGAGATCCAAATAGTGGAGGGGCAATTATAATACCTGATGCTACTAGTGGAGTACCACCTTTTGAAATTGATTTCGGAAATACAGGTACTTTTTCTTCTCAAACTGTCTATACAGGTTTAACAGGAGGAAATACTTATGGATATACAGTTAGAGATGCTAGAGGATGTTTAACTTTAGGCTTATCTGTTGTGATTCCTACAAGCACAGCTATTCCTCCAGATGCTGATATTAGCAGTAATAATACAACTTGTGATATTAGTACAGGAGCAAATTCGGGTTCAATAGTTATTAATAGTGTATCAGACGGTACGCCTAATTTTACCTATATTGTATTAGATATTTTTGGAAATGAAATTGTAAGAGTTGGTCCTACCTCAAATACAACTTTAACTATTGCAGATGCAGGATTAATTCCTGGAGATTATATTATAAGAACTGTTGATGCTTTAGGTTGTAGTGATGTAGATACTGTAACTATAGATCAAGCTGATATTGATGTTATTCCAGATCCAGTTTCAGCTCCCACATGTAGTGCAACAGGTTTTACAAATACAGTGACCATCTTGGGTGGTACAGGACCTTTTTTAATTCGTTTAGCACAAGATCCAAGCGCCCCTGTTTCTCCTAATATCCCTCCTAGAAGACATACTTTTAATAATTTAGTTTTCGGAGTTACGTATATTGTTGAGGTAACAGATACAGCTACTGGTTGTGTTTATTTTGATGAGATACCACCTCAAAGTGGACCAACAAGTTTAGATATCACAGCTACTTCACCTCCTGTTTTTTGTGATGATTTAGGAAATGGGAGAACAGATTATACAGTATCTGGATTTACAGGAGCCATTCAAATAGATATAATAGATCCTACCACAAATACCATACTTGATACACAAAATTATTCTGGTGCGGGACCTACTTATTCTAATTCTTTTGATATTGCACCAGGTTCCTATCGCATAGTGGTTACAGATTTGGCAGACGATTGTACTGATGCTACTGATATAGATGTTATTTTAGATATTCCTAATTTAGATATTATTAGAAATATTCCAGCAAATTGTAATGCCCTTGGTCAATTGACTGTTCGTGGTAGTGGTGGAGATGGCGGACCTTATACCTATGCATTTGTACCAGCAGGAACCCCAATTGATAAAGATGGAACTTTAACATTTAGTGATCCTTCTGATGATTTTACAACTACAGATACCGCAGTATTGCCTGGTAGTTTAACAGGAATATCTTATGATATATGGGTATTAGATGGTAGAGGATGTACCTTTAATGTTTCGACACAAATTGTATTATTACAACCACCTTTACCGAATCCTACGATTACTGTTGATAACCAATGTGCTGCATCAGCAAGCAATTATAGTATAGAAGTTACCATGCCAGGTGCTACAAATACTCCAAGTTTTACTTTAAATGGTGAAAGTAAGTTTGGTGTTTATGATTCAGGGGCAGATGTATGGAGAGCAAATTATACCGTAAGTACTCCAGGTATTTACCGAGTAGATGTAGTAGATGGCAACGGATGTTTAGGTACAAATACTGGTGAAGTATTTGAATTTTTATCCGCTACAGGAGATTTTACAACACTTCCTACCTGTAATGATGCTGATGGTACTATTACTATAAATACAAATGGAGGTAGTGGTGATTTTACTTTTGAATTACAAGATAGTTTAGGAGTTCCTATAGCATCAGTTCCAACAAATAACACAGGTGTTTTTATAAATCAAGCCCCAGGAGCGTATCAGGTTTTAATCACAGATAATATCGTAAATGATGGATTAGGATTTTGTAATTATACGGTTCGTAATATTATTTTAGATCCAGCAACTATTCCAATAATAGATCAAGAATTAACAACAAATATAAGTTGTGATGGGGAAGATGATGGAAGTATAGCTATTCTTTTAGTCTCAGGTTCTGATGTGGATAGTCCCATAGAATTTATTCTAACAAATACAGATACGAGTACAGAAATAGATAGAAATAATTCAGGCATATTTGAAGATTTAGCAGCGGCAAATTATCAGGTTGAGGTAGTTACTTCTAGAAATTGTAGTGTACTTTCTAGTATATTAAATATTTCAGAGCCTGCAGATTTTCAAATAACAGCAACAAATACACCTTTTACTTGTGAAATAGGCGCCAATAGGTTTAGTTCTTCAATTATAACAGTAACAGTTGACCCATCTAATCCAGGTACTGTTGGAGCAGGATACCAATATAGTTTGTCTGGTTATTCTAATTACGAAGTTGGGAACAGTGCGACAAGTCATACTTTTGAAATTATTGATGATGGTTCTCCACAAAATATCACAGTTTATGCAATTGATGGAAATGGATGTAGAGCAGAATTTACATTGCCTACAATTAATCCGCCAAGTGAGGTACAAAGTAATATAGTTGTACAAAATCCACTAAATTGTGAAGATGATGAGGTGGTACGTATATTTGTAACAGGCACTTCAGATTTTACAGTTCAAACAACCGCTGCAATAACGGTAGCAGATGTTACAAATGTTTCAGGAAATGGGTATGTAGATATAAATTTACCTGTTTCTGGTGATTATTTATTTATAGTTCAAGACAATATTACGGGATGTTTATATCCAATGCCAAGGCATACGGTAGTAGACCCAATAGCACCAATAGCAATAATTAGTGAAGCTAAACCAATCCAATGCTTTGGAGGTTCAGATGGAGAATTATTTATAAAAGTTACTGACTATTCTGGAGTATACAATTATACCGTATACCGAAGTAATGATTTGACAAAAACAACACCTATTCTAAATGGGTCATTTGATACAAATAATTTTCCAGATGCCATTACAGGAGAAGAAGCAGTAATTTCAGGACTTTCTGGTGGAAATTATTATGTGGAAATAAAAGCAGTAACTGGAGCAAAATGTACAGTAGATAGTAATGTTGCAAATATTAGAACTCCAAGCGGACCGTTAATGGTGCCAGCAGAAGAAATTGGTAACGTAAGTTGTACTGAAGATACAGGAAAAATAGTAGCAACAGGACAAGGCGGTTGGAATAGTTCTCCTTATGAATATCGTCTATTAATAGAAGATTCTTCGGGTATAATTACCATAGGATCTATTTCATATTCAGAAGTATTTACTTTTGGTGCTATAAATGAATTTGAAAATTTAGGAAGCGGAAATTATCGTGTTGAAATTCGTGATGTTGAAGGTTGTGAAAATTTCTATAATATAACTTTAGATGCTATTACACCAATTGCTGCTGGAATTCGTGAACCTCAAGGACTAGTTTGTCCAGATGGAAATGATGCTATTTTGGAAGCTTATGATCCAACTACGGGTGATGCTATTACAGCTATAGCTGGGGCAACAGGCGGTTTTGTAGGAGCAGGATATAAATATCAACTATTATACTTAAATAGTAATGATAATACAGATATAGTATCAAGAAGTGGACTTCAAGATACCCCTAGATTTGATGGACTATCAAGTGGATTTATTAGTGCAGGATGGTATGCAATAGAAGTATCTTCTAGTTTCAATTGTGTTGGAGTTACAATACCTTATTTTGTAAATCCACCATTACCTATAGATCCAAAATTAGTACAAGTAAGAGCACCAGGATGTGGCGGTCAAGGGCAAATGCGTTTAAGCATAGAGAACCCAGAAGTCGGTTTTACCTACGAATATAGATCAAGTACAGCACCAGCATCTGATCCATTTATTCCAATTACAGGAACATCAATTTTAATTAATGGAGATCAAGGATTTTATCAATTTGATGTTCGAAAAGTTGGAGGAGCAGGAGCTTGTTCTAGTCTTCCATCTGAAGGAATTACATTAGTAGATGCTCAAGCTGTCGAATTAGTAGTAAATTTACCTGATGATATTTCATGTGCTACTGAAAATGATGGTCGAATTGAATCATTCTCATCAGGTGGAGTTGGTAATGAAATGTTTACACTTTATTTAGGAAACCCTACACCAACATCTTCTTCCTATACAGCATTTAACCCAGATCCATCTGCAACTATTGTTCGAGGCCCTCAGGTAGAAGGTACATTTGAAGGTTTAGCAGAAGGTACTTATTACATAGCAGTAACTAGTGGTGTAACCTGTTATGATGTTAAGGGACCTTTAGTTATTGTCAGACCAGATCCAATTGTTTATACTATTACAACAACTAATATTACATGTAATGGAGAGGCTGATGGAGCAATTACCATAGAAGTTTTAAGTGGTGGCGATGGGCTTGTACAATTTGCAATTAACCCAAATTTTAATGAATTTTTTAATGATCCAGCTACTCCTGGAGTATATACATTTGAAAATCTTACAGCAGGTGCTAATTATGAAATTTTAATTCAAGATGAACAAGGATGCGGTGAACTTGTACCTATAGTCCCTATTACCGAACCAGATGTACTTGCAATTTCTAATGTAGTTACTCAGCCCGAAATATGTTTAAACGCATATGATGGTTCAGCACAATTTGCAATAACTGGAGGAACTCCTTTTATAGATCCAATTACATTTGTAGGATATTATGAAACAAGAGTTGAAGGTCCAGGTTTCGCAATTCCAGATCCAAATGATCCTACTGGAGGCTATTTAAGAAATGATGATTTATTATTTTCTAACCTTCAAGGTGGACAATCGTATCGTATTTATGTAAGAGATATGAATGGATGTACTGATGAAAGAAGTGTAACTATTGGGCTTGGTGTTAATTTAGAATCAGTAGCAATTCCACAATATGGTTGTGAAGGAATATTTCCAAATAGCACTGTCACTGTTGAGATGACAGATAATACATTATTGCCGGAATTATTATTTAGCTTAGATATTGACGATATTACTGCTGCAAGTTCTACCAGAACATTCGGAGATTTACCAGCAGGAAATCATATTGTTTATATTTATCATAGTAATGGTTGTATGGATCAAGTTGCATTTACAATTGATGAATATATGCCTTTGTCGTTAACAGTTTCTAAAACAGGGCCAGATGAAATTACAGCTATAGCAGAAGGAGGTTATGGTAATTATCAATATTCTTTCCAAGGACAATCAACAGGTAGTGTTAATATTTTTAATATTAGTGTAGATGCTAATATCGTAGTTAGAGTTGTAGATGAAAGAGGATGTGTTGCAATGGTAACAATGCCTTTCGATTTTGATTCTATGGTAGAATTTCCAAATTTCTTTACTCCTAATGGAGATAATTTAGGAGATATGTGGTCACCTAAAAATAGAGAGTATTTCCCGTATATAGAAGTTAAAATCTATGATAGATACGGTAGAGTAGTAGCAATTTTAGATCAAGTCAGAAATTGGGATGGCACCTATGAAGGAAATGAACTACCAACGGGCGATTATTGGTATGTTGTAAATGCTAATGATAAGGATAAACAAAAGTATGTTGGACACTTTACTTTATATAGATGAAAATTTTAAAAAAGAGCAAAAGAGAAGAGGACTAAAAATATAGTCCTCTTTTCTTTTTAATATATTATTTTTTCTAAACTATTATTATATATTTGCAATCCCAAAATAAGGATGCTTACTAATATATCTTTATTCGGGGTGTAGCGTAGCCCGGTTATCGCGCCGCGTTTGGGACGCGGAGGTCGCAGGTTCGAATCCTGCCACCCCGACGAACCTAGAGATAGGTTGTATTAAAACACTGTTAATCGTATGATTATCAGTGTTTTTTGTTTTTTAGTAGATATTTGACCACAATATTATTTTGATAGTTTGGGGAATGAAGGTTTTTTCCCGTTCATGATACAAGTCAATCTCGGCTTAAATCTATCTAAGTAAATCTTGTGTGGTAATTGTAAAATAAGACCTTAATGATGCATATAGAATGTTTTGTTTGGGTCTTACTTTTTGTTTTGGCAATATTGTTTTATCAAATTGGATAATGCCTTTCTCGATATAATCTCAGGGGTATCTGCAATGTCCCAGCCAGAATCATCCTCACTAATATCTAGTTTTGCTTTTCCAATGATCGAGGTACGGGATAACACTTCTGACTTTGCAATATCATAGATAGAAATTTCAACTAATACTTCATTGATTTTTCGTACTGTTCCTATTGGAGGGGGTGCACTCAAAGAGTTAAGTCCATCATTTAGAATATCTACCTTATAATTGATTAAAAAATCGCAATCAGTTCCAACTCTTAAATCGTTTAAATTATCTTTTGATAGGTTGTAGGGAAGTTTTGAACCTATCAAATGTTCGCCATTTAAATCTTCAATTTCAAACAGTGAATCTTTGATTATCGAACGGAACTCTCTTACAGCAATTTCTTCTAAATGTGCTATTTTACCGTCGGTATGTGGTTTGTTTAATATCCATTTACCTGACGAAAAATCCAAAGATTTACCTTTATCTACTTGATAAACGTATCTGGTATTAACGCAACTTGAAATTATTAGGGTTAATATGAGTAGAATACCAGTTAATCTCATTTATTTCGAAGTTTTATTTTTTACAATATAATAATCCCAAGGTGTTTTGCCTTAAACTTGATTAAAAAAAAGGAGCATAAGCCAAAAATTGCAAAGGAAATATGTATAGGAACGAAATTTAGAAATACCAGTTCAACTTTTCAAAGTAGATATTTTTTATATCTTTAATGATATCAAAGGAGAGCAAATCATATTTACAAAGTTCTTTTCTTGGTTTTAGTGTGCAATTAGGTGTGCACTTTCTTACTACTATTGTCGTAACTTTAAAGAGTATTTAAAAGCAATTTGACTTTCAGTTTTTCAAAAAAATGTTAAACTAAAGCCATCTAGAATGCAGACAAACAGCACTTTTTCCGTTATTTTCTTCACAAGAAAATCAAGAAGTACTTCGAATAAGTTAGCAATCTATGTTTGAATTACGGTAATTGGATAACGTTCAGAAATCAGTCTTAAACGAACTATTTTGGTCAAAGATTGGGACAACTCTAAAAATAGAGGTCGAGGGAGTACCTATAAAATAAGAGTATTGAATGTTTATTTAGACCAAGTGTACAAGTCAACTTGATTGCCACAAACAACTCTTAGAAGAGTCTAAATCATTACAGTTAGTGCTATTAAGGCACTTTACTTAAGTGAGGATGATACTCATAAAATCCTACGTGATTTAATTAGCTATCATAATACCCATAGAAACCATATCAAAATTGTTATGACATACCAATTTATCCACCACACAAATTTATGCTAAGGTAGTAGAATCTAAAAATAAGTGAGGATATTCAAAACGTGTTGGATCGATTTGAAACGAAAAAGAGAGCAAACTCAAGTAATAAAAGAAACAACTATTTCTTAAGACTTTAAAAAAGAACTTCCTTTTCATAAAATACCCTCAAATAGTGTCTAATTTTTTTTGGCATTTCAAAATTCCTAATGATTTTAGTGAGTAGGCGAGAACCAAGCAATAAATTATATACGGCTTTGTTGTAAAACGTTTTAATTTGTCATTCTAATTTGTCAAATCCAATTTTATAAATATTACCAAAACCGTTTAACGTGCTATTAGAAAGTTCTTTTAGTTCATCAATGTTTTCTAATTTTTTGTTGTCAAGTGTTATTCTCTCACTTGTAAAATAAAAATTACGAGACTTCCAATCAACAAACGGACAATAATCCAATTTATCAGAATTGATTAACTCTCCTAAATTCTTGGATTTTGTCCATTTACCTAAACTATCTTTACGACTTATATACAAATCTCCTCCACCAAATCCATCTGACCTTCCAAATGAACTAAAAATAATCAAATTCTCTTCTGGATTTATGTAGGCATTAAATTCAAATGATGTAGTATTTATTTCAACAGGCAATGGTTTTGGAGATTGAAATTTACCATCTATAAATTCAGAAATAAAAATGTCCTCTCTTCCAATTCCATAATCTCTTGTCGCTGTAAAAAACAAATTTCCATTGTTGCTTAATGACGGAAAAAACTCATCACTTTTGCTATTTATAATTGAATCTAATGCAATGGGTTCAGACCAACCACCTTTTATACGATCAGTATACCAAATATTGTAATCGTTTCTTGATTTATCCTCGTAAATTGGCCTATTTGATGCAAAATACAATCTATTTCCATTGTTACTATAGAATGGTTCTATATCCTGATATTTTCCTGATATATTTAAAATCTGTGCATTTGTCCAATTTCCATTTTCTTGGTTTAAGAAGACTAGACATCTTTTATTTTGTTTGTAATCACCTAATGTATAGATAAGTTCATCGCCTTGGGGAGAAATTGCTATATCTCTTTGATATAATGGTGTAGAAACTATATTTTCTCCAAATAACGCCAAACGTTCTGCTGTAGTTTTAATGTCTACAGAATATGCTTTTGATTGTTCAGTGTAAGTCTGACAGTTTAACAGAAAAAATGGCAATAAAAGTATTGCTTTATATTTTATTTTGTCCATTTTTTTAATGTATTACAACGTGTTTAAGCGTCAGTAACGGGAAAGTACGCGACTACTTTCCTCTGACGCCACCAAGGTAATAAAAAGGCGAGAATTTTCTACAGAAAATTCCGCCGTTATTGCGTTTACATGGCTTGTTGTATTGCGTTTTTTATTTAGGATATTTTTAAAATATCAATTCAATAATAAATCTATCATTTTTAAGGCAACAAATGATGCAGAAGCAGGATTTTGACCTGTTACTAAACTCTTATCATTAACAATAAATGGCTTAAATGGTTCAGCATGTGAAAATATTGCTCCTTGTTTTATTAGCTCTTCATCAAGCATGAAAGGAATAACATCTCCAAGAGTATGTTTATCTTTTTCTTCCTCTGCTTTTGTAAATGAATTAATTTTCTTTCCTTTTAAAAAGTTATTTCCATTGGCTAATCTTATATTAAGCAAGGCAGCAGGGCCATGACAAACAGCACCAATAATTTTTCCTTTTTCGTATGTTTGTTTAATGATTTCTTTAATCAATACATTGTTCACCATGTCAGTCATTAATCCTAAACCTCCAGGGAAGAAAATAGCATCATATGCAGTTGCATCAACATCACTTAATTTGTGACTGAAATTAAGTCTTTTGAATCCATTACTTTCTATGAAATCTTTACTAACTTTCTGAGATGAATCATACCCTACAAAAGGTGGTTTTCCTCCATGAATACTTGTGAAATCTACTGTAAATCCTTTGTTGATAAATTCATAATATGGGTCTGCAATTTCAGAAAACTCATAACCTGTAGCGTGTTGTCCTGTACCTGTTTTGTCGGTACTTGAAACTATAAATAATATGTGTTTCACTTTTTATTTGTTTTAAATTAAAAAATAGAGGAAATGATGATACTTCCTCTATTTAACTATCAATTATCCTTGGCTAATTGCCTCTCCTAATTCTTCATTAGTCATTGCAATACCATCCATATTCCAAGTTCCATCTACTGTATGCAACGAGTTAGTCCAGATATGTTTTTTTGGTAGTTTTCCTCCTGAATGTTTATGAACAATCTCTGTTACTTCTGCAAAGAAGTTTTTTTGAATGGCTCTTTCAGCTAATGCGAATGAAGGTGATTTTATTTCTACCCAAGCACCTTCTATTGGTTCTCCACCAGAAAAAGTTTCGTTTTTAGGTTGCACGTGTAGTTGTGCTGTTACATTTGGTGTCATCACGGTATTCCCTTTTAAACCGTGCTTTTCAAGAAAAGCATCTGTGATTTCTTTTATTACTTTTCCGTGTTTTTCTGAAGGAACTACTCCCTCAGTAAATGTGACTGTAATTGGCATAATATATGTATTTTAAATGTGAACTTCATTGTTCAACAACATTACAAATATCATATGGTTAGAAAGTTTAAAAGTTGTCTTATGACAATGTTTTATCTAATTTTGATCGAAGTTTACTCAACGTAGAATTAGTCATTCCTAAATATGAAGCAACTGCCTTACTAGAAATGCGAGATAGTAATTTGGGTTCGTGTTCCATAACCCAACGAAGTTTATCAATTCCTTCCATTCCTAAAAAACTATAAATCCGCATTTGAGAATGAATAAAAGCAAATTCCATAAATTTATGATAAACATTAGCAAATTGAGGTACTGTATCAACTAATTTAAAAAAATCATCTCGATAAATAGTTAACAGTTCAGAAGGCTCTAATGAAACTAAACAATCTCTTGATGGTTTTTGAAGGATAAAACTAGTATTTGCTGATATAATACAATCTTCTAATGCAAAGTATCCTGTAACTTCGTTACCCTTATTATCTATTTCATATAACTTTAAACATCCTTTTTTAATAAAATAAAAATGCTTACATACTTGACCAATATTGCATAAAATCTCATTACGGGTAGTTTTTATAGGTTTGAAAGTTTGAATTATTTGCTGTAATTCGTTCTCTCCTATTTCTCCATAACTTTTTATATATTGTTCTAATTCTTGATACACTTTGTACTTTTATTTTAATTAATTCAAAGCACAAAGGTAAAAGTGTTAATTATTTAAACATTGTTTTATGACCATCTTTTTTAATTCTTATTTTTTTAATTTGGTAAGTTTTTGTTAAATGACATACGACGGTGGGTAAATGAAAAGTAGGTAATTTCGAAGCACTAGACTTTAGGTTAAGCATTAAGATTGATACGAGCGAAACCCCTTGAATATGGTGCTACTTCGTCTATTTTTTATATACATCTTTGTTGTTGCCTGTTTTTATATCATCTATGGCCAAGGATTTATTTCAATTATATAATTCAATTCAGCCCATTCCACAAAGTCATATTCTTCGAACTTCTTTTCCCATTTCTTCTCATGTCCTTCTGGTACATGAAAAAAATTATGCATCCAGCAGTTTCACTAGTAGTATCATCTTTTAGTTTTGAAATATCCATTGATCCCAACCAATCAACCTGATATGAAGTATTGTTCATATCAAATAATCTTGGGAAAATTGTTATCACCTTTGTTTGATAGTGCAAATATCCATTAACAAACCATGCATTTCCGTCGTTGGTATAAGTCTTTGCATTTAGATAATCTAATACATGTTGTAGACTATCAGCTGGGAGGTTAGATGTAAATGTTAGAGAATGAATGTTTTCAACTGTATGGTCAAAACTATTAATAAAGTCAAATACCTTATCAATTGTGTAAAATCTTCTAATTTTGACTAAAACATCAGTAGGGACATAGTTTTCGTGTGAATTTTCATTTTTTCATTTTTCACAGCTTAAAAATGACAAAGAAAAAATAATCAAGGTCAATCGAATGCTTTCATAATCTTAGTTTTTCTTTTCTGTCAGATGTCATTTGTATATCGATGGTTGCGTTAAATTTGCTGCAACTACTTATATCTCTATACAATATACTTTTTGATGTAAAGTATTTTAGCAAAAACTTTAATTAAAACAAGTTAGGTTTAAACAGCAGGATCTCAAAATCATATAATAATTTAATATATTTAGTGCTACATTAATTAAACCTATGGATAAAATATCACCAGGAAGCCTAATTAGTTTTTTATCTGAAATTCCATTTTTTTCAGAATTATCTAAACAATCTCTAAAAAAACTGTGTGATAATACTACTGAAGAAACTTTTATCAAGAATGAAACTATTATTAAAAAGGGTGATATTGGAGACACTATGTATGCTATAGTGCAAGGAACTGTTAAGGTGCATGAAAAAGATCATATTTATGATACTTTAAAATCTGGCGACTGTTTTGGGGAATACGCTTTAATTGATAATGAAACTCGTTCTGCATCCATAACAGCATTAGAAAAAACAACCGTTTTAAAATTAGACAGACCACACTTTTTAGAATTAATGACAAAGGATACCGGTTTTGCTCAAGGTATTTTAGCAGTTTTGATTAAACGACACAGAGAGTTGGATTTAATTCAGTCTAATTTGGCTGCTTCCAAAAAGGAAAAAGAGATTGCAAATAGTAAAATGAGCGGACTTATTAATGGTGCTATGGATGCCATTATTATGTTTAATAATAATTTTAGAATTATTCTTACTAATCCTTCAGCTAATAAACTTTTTGAAAACGATGATGTTTTACAACGTAATGTATTGTTCTTTTTTGATGATGATAGTGCTGATTTAATTGAATCTTTAGTTAAATCAGGTTTAGAAGATGAAAAAAAATCAATAAATAAATATTTGCCAAATATTGTAAAAGTCTTTGGATCAAATAATACTGAAACTTTAAATGAAGGAACCATTAGCAAATATGGAAATGATGAGGAAGTGTTTTATACGCTTATATTAAGAAATATTGAAGAACGCTTAATTGCAGAAGACACTATAAATTTATTGACTAAGCAAACTAAATATTTAGAGGAAGAAATTAAAGAGCTTACCAGCAGTTATGGCATTATAGCCGAACATAAAGCCATGAAAAAAGCTTTGAATTTAATTCAGCAAGTTGCAAAAACCGATGCAACGGTTTTAATACATGGAGAAACAGGAACTGGAAAAGAATTGGTCGCTAGAGCCATTCATCAAGAAAGTAATAGAAACGACAAGCCATTAATTAGAATTAACTGTGGCGCTATTCCTGTAAATCTCATAGAAAGCGAATTATTTGGGCATGAAAAAGGCGCGTTTACAGGTGCGACTGTTAGTAGAAAAGGTCGGTTTTTATTAGCAGATAAAGGCACAATTTTTTTAGATGAAATTGGTGAAATGCCTTTAGAACTCCAACCAAAATTATTACGAATTATTCAAGAAGGCGAATTTGATCCCGTAGGTAGCTCTGAAACTATAAAGGTAGATGTGCGTATTATCGCAGCTACACATAGAAATCTTCTAGAGTTTTCAAGGAAAGGAAAGTTTAGGGAAGATTTATATTACCGACTAAACGTATTTCCTATTGAGGTTCCCGCCCTTAGAGAAAGAGGTAATGACATCTGTTTAATTGCCAAGGAAATGATTAAACAGTTTTCAAAAAAAATAAACAAGCCTATTGTTGAATTATCGGATGATGATAAAAAACTACTTTCTTCATATAAATGGCCTGGTAATGTAAGGGAACTTCAAAACTTAATAGAACGCGCAGTTATTGTATCTCAAAATGGTAAAATAAATTGGCAATCTATCATTCCAAACGATTCTATTATTGAAATTATTCATGATAATAATATTTCTGAAACAAAAATTTTAACTTCTAAAGAATTAATTGAATTAGAAAAAGAAAATATTCTAAAGGCTTTAAAACAAACCAAATGGAAAATATCTGGAAAATACGGAGCTGCAGAATTATTACAATTACCATCCACCACACTTGCCTCTAGGATTAAGGCACTAGACATAGAACGACCTATCTAAACTTACGATATCTCATAAGTAGTTAACGATATTTCGTAAATAATTGAAATTTCGTTAAATGTGTTTGTAATCGAATTCATTTTAAATTATTGATTTACAATTAGTTATACAGTTTGGCACGGCATTGGCTTTAATCCAACCAAACAATAATGTTTAACAATTTAAAAATTAGAAAAAATGATTACAACAGCAAATGTAAAAAACGGAGTAAACGTAGATCAATTAGTAGAAACCATTGGTCACATTCAAGAACAACCTGAATTAGCAAAATTCGAATTCAGAGCAAAAAACAATTGGATTGATGGCGGTCATTGTGTGTCTAGTATCAAAAGTTTTTATGGTGCAGGTCAAGAAGACATCACACGTGAAAAAACTTTCACAATGGAGTGTAGTCACCCGCAAGTATTACTAGGGCAAGATGAGGCTGTAACACCACCAGAAGTTGTATTACACGCATTAAGTTCTTGTTTGACAGGAGCTATGGTTTATCATGCCGCTGCAAACGGTATTGACATCGAAGGCGCTGAATCTACTATCAAAGGAAATGCAGATTTACACGGATTTTTAGGATTAGACCCAAAAGTTAGAACAGGATTTGATGGTATAACTGTTCAATTGAAAGTTAAATCGGATGCTACTGCTGAGCAATTAGCAAACTTAGCAAAATTCTCTCCTGTATTCGATATTATAACTAACCCAACACCAGTTAAGTTAGAAATCATCAAACAGTAAAATCAAAAAGAGTAAAAAAATGGCTGCTTTCAAAATTTTCAAGTAGCCATTTTTTTCTTATCAAATCCATTTTCATTCAAAATTTATTCTAATGGAAACTTCAGAATTTAAAATTGTTAATGCCAATCAAGCAGTAGCTCAAATAGTGTATAAAACAAATGAGGTTATGCCTATTTATCCTATTACTCCTGCTTCAGAAATGAGTGAATTGGTTGAACAATGGTGTTCTGAAGGGAATGAAAATTGTTTTGGAAATGTTCCAACGGTTTATCAGATGCAGAGTGAAGCTGGTGTAGCAGGTGCTATGCACGGCGCATTACAAACAGGATCACTATCTACAACCTTTACAGCATCTCAAGGGTTATTGTTGATGTTACCAAATATGTACAAAATTGCTGGTGAACTAACCCCAAATGTTATTCATGTAGCCACTAGAAGTATTGCTACACATGCGCTATCAGTTTTTGGAGACCATAGTGATGTTATGGCTGTACGCCAATCTGGTTATGCCATGCTAGGAAGTGCTTCTGTACAGGAAGCGCAAGATTTTGCATTGCTTGCCCAAGCAGCAACCTTAGAATCTAAAATACCATTTATTCATTTTTTTGACGGATTTAGAACGTCTCATGAAATTTCAAAAATTGAAATCATTGAAGATAGCGTCATCAAGTTTATAATGAATACTAATGACATAAAAACACATAAAGAACGCGCTTTAAATCCTAATAGTCCTGTTTTAAGAGGGACCTCGCAAGGTGCTGATGTGTTTTTTCAAAGCAGAGAAAAAATCAATACCTTTTATAATAATTGTCCGGATAGTGTTCAACAAACCATGAATACGTATGCATCATTAACCGGCAGGCAATACCATTTGTTTGACTATTTTGGGCATCCAGAAGCAGAGCATATTATTATATCAATGGCTTCATCGACTGAAACCGTTGAAGAAACCATAAACTATTTAAATAAAAAAGGCAATAAATATGGCCTTATTAAAGTGCGCTTATATAGACCATTCAGTGCTAAATACTTACTAAAAGCTATACCAACAACCTGTAAAAGTATTGCAGTCTTAGACCGCACAAAAGAACCCGGATCTTCGGGTGAACCTCTTTATCTAGATGTTTTACAATCCTTTTCAGAAGCTTTTCAAAATAAAAGCATTAATTATCTTCCAAGAATTGTTGGTGGTCGCTATGGGTTATCTTCAAAAGAGTTTACACCTAACATGGTACAAGCTATTTTTGAGAGTTTAAAACAAGAGCACCCAAAAAACAGCTTTACTATTGGCATAAAAGATGATGTTACAAACTTAAGTTTAGAAGTAGAAAAAACAATTTCGATTTGTGATATGCAACAAGCTGTTTTCTATGAAAACAAGCATAAAAACAGTACCCAAAACTTCAATAGCATTCTACAAATAATTGGAAAAGAAGTTGACACCTTCGTTCAAGGTTATATGGAGTGCGATTATAAAAAATCAAATTCTAGAAGTGTTTCACATTTACGCATAGCTTCAAAACCAATTAAAGCACCTTACCTCATAGAAAATGCCGATTTTATTGCTTGTGAAAATGTAAGCTTTTTAGAAAATGATAGTGTATTAAATACCATAAAAAAAGGCGGCATTATTTTAGTGAACACTTATTACTCATCTAAAAAATTCTTGAAAAGTTTATCGGCAAAAAAACAACAGGAAATAATCAAAAAGAAGGTAGAATTATTAATTGTAAATACAAATGAAATAAAGACTTTAAAATTATTAAATGAACAATATGTCTCAATTCTACAAGCTTGCTTTCTAGCAATACAAAATCAAAGCATTCTACCTGATTTTTCATCAACAATTAAAGAATTTATATATAAAGTTGATACTTCTACTAAACTTAATAACGACAATTTAATTAATAAAGCTGAATACTTTTCAAATACACTTTTAGAAAGTTTATTAAAAAATAATGGCAATGATATTCCAGTAAGCTTGTTGCCAGCTGATGGTACATACTATACAAATACATCACAATTTAATACTGTTGAGCCAACACATTACTTGCCTAATTGGGATACAAATACCTGTACGCAATGTGGGGCATGTAGTATGGCGTGTTCACAAGGAGCATTAAGAATAAAAGCTTATGAGGACAACTATTTAAATGATGCTCCTAAACAATTTAAATCGGTGAAATCTAATGGGCTGGATTGGGAAGTTGATTTACTTAATTACACCATTCAAATAAATCCAGAACAATGTAATGGGTGTAAAAATTGTGTAGATGCTTGTAGTATTAAAGCTTTGAAAATGGTAGATAAAAAACCCATATTACATAAAGAACAAGAAAACTGGGAGTATTTTAAAGTCATTCCAGAGTTTGATAGAAATAAAATTGACGTAACTAAAGTAAGTCAGCAACAACTTCAAGAACCATTGTTTAAATATCCAATGGGCGTTAAAGGTTGTGGTGAAGCTCCTTATTTGAAATTATTATCGCAACTATTTGGTGATAGACTATTAGTGGCCAATGCCACTGGAGCCAGCTCCATATTTGGAGGCGCCTTACCCACAACACCTTGGTCTAAAAACTCAAAAGGAAAAGGACCTGCTTGGTCAAATTCTTTGTTTGAAGATAATGCCGAATTTGGTTTAGGATTCAAATTATCATTGGAGCAGCAAGAAAAACAAGCAAAAGATGTATTGCAAAAACTATTACCAAAATTAAATTTTGATTTGGTTCATGATATTCTTAAAACTAACCAACTAAATGAAAAACAAATCAATGAGCAACGTATTAGAGTTGAAACATTGAAAAAAGAATTAAAAGCAATCAATTCTTTTGAAGCAAATCAGCTATTAACGATTTGTGATGCATTGGTTAAAAAAAGTGTTTGGATTGTTGGAGGCGATGGCTGGGCGTATGATATTGGCTTTGGAGGAATCGATCATGTTTTAGCTTCTGGAAAAAATGTAAATATTTTGGTTTTAGATAATGAAATATATGATAATACTGGTGCTCAAGCATCAAAAGCAACACCTTTTGGTGCGCAAGCAAAGTTCGAATTTACTGGTAAACAAAAACAAAAAAAAGATTTAGGCTTAATGGCAATGACTTATGATAATGTGTATGTTGCTTCTGTTGCCATTGGTGCTAACCAAGAACAAACCTTAAAAGCCTTTAATGAAGCTGAAAGTTTTGATGGTCCTTCCATCATTATTGCATATTGCCATAGTGAATCGCATGGGATTAATATGGAAAACTCAAAGCAATATCATGAAGCTGCGGTTAATTCAGGTCAATGGTTATTATATAGAAATGATCCAAGAAATGAGAACATCTTTCAATTAGATTCTAATATACCTTCAATTAATGTTGAAGATTATTTAAAATTAGAAAATCGGTTTTCAAAGTTATTTGAAAATGAAGAAGGAGCAAGGCAAAGAATTATGAGCCACATACAACTTAAAATCAACAAACGCTTTGAAAAATATTTGAATATGTCAAGAAAGGCAAATTTATTTTAGAAAAGATATATTAAAGAACAATTGAAATTTTAAAATAAAAAACATCAAAGTCAACATTAACAGCTCAATTATTTTTCAACAATGGAGTTTACCATATCCCAATCTTCTGGTAATCTTGAAATAGTATATTCTGCCGATTTAGCAATAAAATATTTAGCAATAGTATCTTTTGGATTTTCTGTTACAACATTATCAAAAGCGGCTGAAGCTTTAGGGAATTCTTTATTAAAAAAATAGCTCAATCCTTTTTCAAATTTCTTTAATGTTTTTTGTTTTAATAGAAATATTTCATCTTCATCACCATCAAAACATTCATAAATAGCAACTACATTATTTTTTCCTTTTACTTTTACTTTTCCCAAATACCTAAAATTAAAAATCTCCTTATTTTTTATGGTACTTAAACTATCTTCACTGATAATGATTTTTGCCCCGTAATGTTTTGTTACACCTTCCATACGAGAAGCCGTATTTACAGTATCGGCAATAATTGCTGTATCATTTCTGAATGAATCACCAATAATACCCATTACCAAATCTCCTGTGTGAAGCCCCATTCCTACAGTTATTTTTTCGTATCCTTCTTCTGAACGTTTTAAATTATATTCAATGATTTCTTTTTGCATATCAATTGCTGCTCTTAAGGCATGTTCTGAATTCTTAGGAAATAAGGCCATAATGCCATCCCCTAAATACTGATTAACAAAGCCTTTGTTTTTTGTAATTAATGGCCCCATCCTTCCTACATAAGCATTAACAAACTTAAAGTTTTGTTGTGGTGTCATACTTTCTGAAAGATTGGTATAATCTCTAATATCTGTAAATAAAACGGTTACTTTTTTTTCAATATGATCTCCTAAAACAACATCGGTTATGGCTTCTCTACCAACAGATTTTAAAAATTCTGAAGGTACAAATCGACTTGTTGCTTTATGAATACCGTTTAAATTTAAATGCGTTTTTATTCTGCTTAGCAATTCGCTTTTAGAAAATGGTTTGGTTAAATAATCATTGGCGCCAACATTAAATCCAGCAACCAAATTACTAACCCTATTTTTGGCTGTAAGCAATACAATGGGGAGTTCGCTGGGTGAATATGTTTTTCTAATGGTTTCACAAACTTCATATCCAGACATATTGGGCATCATAATATCAAGCAGAATTAAGTCGAAGTTATTTTTTTGCACAAGTTCAAGAGCTTCTTTTCCATTATTAGCCTCAACTACTGTATAACCAGCCACATTTAAATGATTTTCAAGCACACGTCTATTAATTGGCTCATCGTCCACAACCAAAACAGTAATGTTAGAGCTTTGAATATCTGAACTGATGCTCGCCACATTACTTAATTCATTTTCTATATTTTGAATAAATTCATCTGAATTATCAATATTTGAGCTTGAAATATCTTGTCGTTTTATTTTGCTTAGAGGTAGCGTAAAAGTAAAAATTGAACCTTTCCCGACTTCGGAATCTACAGAAATGGTTCCTCCATGAAGTTCAACTAATTGTTTGGTAACCGACAGACCAAGACCCGTTCCACCATATTCTCTTTCAGTAGAACCATCTACTTGCTCAAAGGATTTGAATATGTCAATAAATTTTTCTTTTGGAATTCCAATACCTGTATCTGTTACTGAAATTGATAGCATATTGTTTGATTCTTCAGCATTTACTAGTACTTCACCTTTTTCAGTGAATTTTATTGAATTTCCAATAAGATTATAAAGTATTTGTTGAAGTCTATTTTCGTCTGCATCAACCAAAGGGATATCTTTAGGAGTTAAGTTGATTAATTTAAGTGATTTACCTTTTGCTAATGCCCCAGAAATTTTTAAAACTAAATTGGTAATTGAGTAAAAATCAACAGGTTGAAAAGACAGTGCTAAATCTTTATTCTTTAATTTAGAAAAATCAAGAATGTCATTAACCAAATTAGATAAACGCTTACCACTATTAACAATCATATCTAAATTATCGATGGCTTTAGGCGATAATTTTCCTGCAACACCATCTTTAAGAGATTCTGACAAGCCTATAATACCATTAAGAGGTGTGCGTAATTCGTGTGATGTGTTGGCAAGAAATTGATCTTTTAGTTGGTCAACTTGCTTCAGTTTATTGATTACTTCTCGCTCTTGCTTAAGTTTAATGCTCTTTTGTCTAGACCGCCAATAAATACCTGCGATGATTAGTAATCCGAGAACACTAAAAATTACAAGTCTAAGTTTATTTTTTTGTTTATCTAAGTCTGCTTCATACCGTAAATCCTGCTCTGTTTTTTGATTCGTAAACGCAATACTATCTGCTAGTTGTTGACGCTCAAACTGATATTCCATTTCTTGACGCGTAATCTCTTGGGTTTTTTCGATATTAAATAAGGAATCTTTAGCTTGAATGGATTGCTTAAAATATTTAAGAGAATTAGTGTAGTTACCCAAACTTTCCCAAACTTTGCTTAAACATTCACAAGATTCTTTTTGGGCAATAAGCACTCCAGTTTCTTTCGCTATTTCTAAACTTTTTTCACAATCATTCTTCGCATTATTATATTTTTTTAGATTTAGATATGTTCCACCTCCTCGGTATAAATAAGCACTCATTAAACCCTCTCTATCATCAATTTCATTTTTAATATTTATACTTTTATTTAAATATTCTAAGGCTTCAAAATATTTACCTTGCATATTAAGCATTTCACCAATATTATTATAAGCTCTAGTAACCGATCTCAAATCATTTTGTGCTTCTGCAAGTTGAGCACTTTTTAAAAAATTTTCTAATGCGAAATCAAATTGTTTTAATTGACTATAAACCAATCCAACATTATTGTATGTAGCAATTAGTGCTCTTTTATCGCCAATCTTCTTCTTCAAATTAAGACTGTAAGTGTAATATTCAAGGGCTTTAACATTATTTTTTTGCCTTAAAAAAACGTTTCCTAAATTATTAGTAAGTCTTGCCAGATTAATGGTGTCATTCAACTCTTCGGACAACTTCAACCCTTGTAATAAATTATCTAATGCTTTAGTAAAAGCACCCAACTCATAATATGTAGTTCCAATATTATTAAAAGTTGTCGCCATTTCTTTTTTATTTGATGATTCTTTTAAAATATCATGACTTTTATAAAATAATTTTAAAGCATCTTGAAAATCACCTTGAGCAGCATAAGAATTTCCAATAAAACGAAGTATAGTCGCCTCCCATTGCTTATTATTTTTTTCTTGTGAAAATTTTAAAACTTGATTTCCAAAACCTCTGGCAGAATCTAAATTTTGTCTAAATAAAATCATATAAGCATTTAGCCCAGATTCAAAACGTATAGAATCTGGCTCTTTAGTATTTACAAATTTGTATTTTATACTGTCAATTTTAGATGTTTGACTGTTGGTATAATAACATAAAATGAATAATGCTAATATGAATAGCTTATACTTCATTAAAATTTTGGCTAAAGTTATTAATTCCTTAAAGTTAGTTAATTAACTTAAAATTATAAAACACACAATCGAGTAAACATTTTTATACATTACTGTGTATTGATACTTATTTTCCAATTAAAAATTTCAATTCTTCACTAGTTTTGATCGGTACGAATTCTATCAGTTCATAATTCGCTAATTCGTTTTTCTTAAAAGGGTCATTTTCAATAATTTTTTCCAATTTTAATTTGCTATTAACTTTAGATAAAATTATCCCACCATTTCTTGGGATTTTTCGTCCGGAAGCAAGGAAATTTCCCAATTCATATTGTTTGTTTAAAAATTCAATATGTTCATCTAGAAATAGGTCAACTTTTTCCAATTCCGTTTTGTAAGTAATATTTATAATGAACATTTATTTTTTAATTTGCAGAGTATTATGTAATAAAGGTTGTGTGTAAATAAGCATAAATTTTTTAGTTTAGCATAGCTTTAAATTTATAAAAATTCAATGAATTAAGCCTTTTTAAACAATTTTTTATATTTGACTTAGCAATACTTTTTGATTTTTAGGTTATCCTTTTATAAAAGTTTCTAAAAAAGTCTGTATAATTTCTGATTTACCAAGTGGTTCCAAAAAGCATGTATATAAGTTCACTCCAATAGCAAGATAAGTACCAGCATGTTTTAGTTTTTTATATTTCCATGCTGTAAGTAAAACCAAACCTACAATAATTATTTGAGTGAAATATATAGGTGTCATAATATCAATATTTGGCCAATCATTAATATTCATATTGACATAAATATTTTGAATTCCTCGACCCAATGCAGGCATCATGATTATAAATACTGTAGAGATTAGCCACCATGCGTGGTTTTCCAAACTTTTTCTATTAACAATACTTTTTATAACCGCAAATCCGAAGGCTATTATCATTACAATTTCAACCGCGGCTACACCAAAGAAAAACCAAGGTTCAAATGGGCCAAACCTATCTGGCATTTGCATCGCATTTTGTGTTGTTACAATATCTCTATGCAACATACTAAATGCCGTTATACATACACCACCTGCTAAAAACATTCCGATAATACCATTTGTACGATGCTTATCCATCTTTCCATGTGCAGCGTAGTAAGGCTGGATAATCAAATAAAGATACCATATAGTACCTGTCCAATAATGTATATGGACAGACCAAGCATTTTCGAAAAAATCTCCCCAATAGTCCTTGAAAATACCAAATTGCATAACCCCCATTGGTATAATCATCCATTTATACAAGTCTTTATATCTCTCCATTTTTCTTTATTTAAAACGTTAAAATTTTATTATGCGTCAAATTATTGCTAACGGTTGGTAAATGAAAAGTAGGCAATTTCGAAGCACTAGGCTTTCGGTTAAGCACTAAGATTGATACGAACGAAAACCCTTGAATATGGCGTTATTTCGTCTATTTTTTATATACAGTGTTTTGCAACCTTTTTTATTTCGTTCGGGATGTTTTTATTATATTTTCTAATTCACAAAGTTCTTTTTTTCATATTTATCTTTACTTACTGATAAATTCAAAATATAGAATAAATTTTCAGACGGGTGTTCAGTCGTAATATACAAAGTCAGAGAAGGAACTGAATCGTTTTTAAAATCAACCAAATTCCAAAAAGATTCCATCTCGTTTATTTTGGTTGAGCCAGATTCAACAACATCAAATCTAGACTCGATATCATCTTGTTGTTCCTTTTTATTCTTCCAATTCTCCGCTTTTGTTAATTCAGTAATTCCAAAAGATTTAAAACTATTATCATCAAGTACAGCACCAACAATTCCATTACTTAATTCGTCTGTGTGAGTATTTGGTTTCCAATTTTTATTCGGAAAAATTACGTGATATCTGTCGAGATTATCGGTTATTTCAATCCCTTTTTAAAGTTTATTTTGTCACATTCACAATCAGATATAAATTCCGATTTTTTTTGGCAAGAATAAAAGGAATGAACTAAAATTAATAAAAATAATATTCGAATTTTCATAATTTTGTCAAATTATTACTAATGGTGTTTTGAAACGTTTTTTATTTCTTTAAAATGCCATTTTCAACACTGTCTTCAATTAGTTTTTCGGCATAATTCCATAGTTCTGTTGAACCATTTTTTATTACTTTTTTCTTATTGTATACAGTTTGATATTTTACTCCAAATTCTTCCCACGTTCCACCCTTATTCGAAGTGTTCTGTAATAGCGGTTCAAGTCTGTCCATAGACCTTGCAAATTTTGCTTCGCTGGATGTTCCTTCTTCAAATTCAGTCCAAATATTGATAAACTCTTTAGCTTGCTCTTCTGGTAATATTCCAAAAATCCGTTCTGCTGCTTTCAGTTCTTCTTCGGTATTTTTGTGATTTTTATTTTGGTCGTAAATGAATGTATCTCCTGCGTCTATTTCAACTATATCGTGAATTAAGATCATTTTTAAGACTTTTGTTAAATCAATATTTTCATTGGAATATCCACTTAAAACTATAGCCATCATAGCTAAATGCCAGCTATGTTCGGCAACATTTTCATTTCGGTCGCTATTAAATAGTTTTGTTCGTCTTTGAATATATTTGATTTTATCAATCTCTTTAATGAACTCTATTTGTTTTAATAAATTTTCGCTTATCATTGCTGTTTTGTTGAATTGTACGCAACGTTGTTGTGTATGATTAGTGGTGTGTTAATAGACGCTGACCGTTCGGATTAACCCTTAGCCAAATTTTTAATTTTTATGTTTAATTTTCTTTTCTAAATATAACTAAATTAAAAATTTGTCGGTCTTGGTAAATACATACTAACCTCTCGGAAACCCTATATTAGTTATGTTTTATATACATCTTTGTTAGCTACATTTTTATTTTTTTTAGTTGTGGTCTCCAAGTAAGTAAAAATTCAGTTATTATTAGTGGATAAACCCAGCAAATCCATTCGTATATCGTGTATCTCATAGTATCATCTTCAATGAAATTAAAAATTCCAGTCATATAATTTATTTCGGGAAGTAGCCTGATAAAAACAAAAGCAAAAGCACAGACATAGCTCCTAATCATAAATTGCTTGTGAAGTTTTATATTCCGATTCCGAATGCTCACATATGCCATCAGAGTTGTGAAAATCCAAATTATCGCCAGAAAACCTAACGATGGGATTGCTCCTGGAAGAGAGTAAGTCGTTGCTAATAAAATGAAAACAGTAATTGCAGAAATCAAAGAGCCAATGATGTATAGTTTGCCGGAAAACCTGTGAAACTTGATAAATCGATTTCGAATGTAAGGAATGAATTGTAGTGGTCCCAAAAAAAGAGCGCAGGATGCTGCCGTAAAATGTCCAATCAGCCACCATTTATAGGGCAATTTTCTCTCTCCAATCTTTTCTGGATTATAAAAAAGGTACTTTTCTATGTCGCCAAAATAATAGTATGCAGATATAAACAGAACAACACTCCAAAATAGGATAACTCCAATTAATATTTTTTTTCTTTTGTTCAATTTATTCCGAATGTTGATTTTTTCTTAAATTGTGCACAACTAGTTATATTCTTAAATTTTATTCTTTTAATAGGTATATGATAAGGAATAAGCGTAATAAGTATTAATGTTTATGATAAATTGAGTATCTCAAATATATAGATTTCTCTTCAAATTTATTTGTTATATCAAACTGGTTTCTTAGTAAGAAATATAGATAAATCTAGAAGAAATCTTCAACCAAGCTTATTCTCTAAATTTAAATGAGAATAAATAAAAAGTTTAAAATTGATTACTAGTAGTAAAATCATTATCTTAAGGTAAAACAAAAAAAGGTATGATCAAATAATTTATTAGTTCGTTTACCTAGAACTTTTTTAATTATGTAACTGTTTGAATTTTAAATAGATGAAGTAGTTTTAAAATATTATGCCACCCCGACGAACCTAGAGATAGGTTGTATTAAAACACTCTTAATTGTATAATTATCAGTGTTTTTTGTTTTTAGGGGTGTTTATATATTATTTTTTTTGAAAAAAACCAGTGCAATACATCAAAGAGTAGGTATAAAATATAAATCACAATTTATAAAAAAGTTTTTTAAAACCTAATTTTCAAGAATAACATAAAATTTATAATAAAAAATTGATGCAATTTTAAATAGTACTAAAAAACTATACAATAGCAATGATTTATTAGGTTTATCTAGTATCTTAATCCTGAAATAGTCATATAAATATAACTATTTGTTTTTAAAATGATGGAAACTAAACTAACACTAAAAAAAATGAAACTTAAACTTTTACTAACCTCATCGCTATCTCTTTTTTTAACAACACTATGTTTGGCTCAGGAAAAAATTGATCTTGATGCTATAGAAAAAATTAAAAATGAAGGCTTTAATAACTCACAAGTTGAGAATATTGCTTTTGAGTTAATTGACAAATCAGGGCCACGTTTAACAAACTCAAATGGGTATGAAAGAGCTGCAACTTATGCAGTTAAACAGTTATCAGAATGGGGTTTATCAAATTCAAAAACCGAAGCATGGGGAGAATTCGGACGAGGTTGGGAAGTAAATAAGAGTTATGTTGCCATGACTAAACCTTATTATATGCCTTTTATTGCTGTTCCAAAAGCTTGGACCTATAGTACAGATGGAGAAATTAAAGGAAAAGTAATTTTCGTTGAAATAAATACTGAAGAAGATTTTGCCAAATATAAAGGTAAATTAAAGGGTGCGATTGTTGGAGTAAAATCCACAGATGACCAAGGCCCAACTTTTAAGCCTGATGCTGTAAGGTTTACAGAGGAAGAACTTAAAGAACTTGAAGCACCAAAAGAAAGCAGTGCAGTTATCACTCCGGAACAGGCAGAAGCTAGAAAAAAATGGATGGCATTAAGAGAATTCAGCCAAAAGGTAACTGCTTTTTTAGAAGAAGAAGGTATTGCAGTACTTTTAAAAGGTTCTAGAGGTATTGAGGGAACTTTTTTTACTGGTGGTGGTAGAGGTTATTTAACTGATGATACAAGCGGTGTGAGTGAGATTGAAGTAGCACCTGAACATATGAATTTACTTGCACGTTTAGCTGATAAAGGAGTTGAAGTTGAAATTGAAGCAGAAGTTAAGACTACTTTTAAAACTGACGATTTAAAAGGTTATAATGTGATTGCAGAAATACCAGGATCTGATAAAAAACTAAAATCAGAACTTGTAATGCTTGGTGGCCATCTTGATTCATGGCATGCTGGAACAGGAGCAACAGATAATGGCGCAGGATGTATTGTAATGATGGAAGCTGTTCGTATTCTTAAAGCTACAGGATTAACACCAAAACGTACCATTCGCATTGCTTTATGGGGTGGGGAAGAAGAAGGATTACATGGTTCAAGAAACTATGTGAAAAATCATTTTGGGGTAGCAGATACCCTTAAAGCTGATCAAAAAAAGGTATCTGCATATTACAATATTGATAATGGTACTGGAAGAATCCGAGGTATATATCTACAAGGAAATGAAGAGGTAAGACCTATTTTTAAAAATTGGTTCACTCCTTTTAGTGATATTATTGATAATACTACATTAACGATAAATAATACAGGAGGAACAGATCATCTTGGTTTTGATGCTATTGGAATTCCAGGATTTCAATTTATTCAAGATCCAATTGAATACAGAACAAGAACGCATCACACAAACATGGATACTTTTGAACGTCTTGTTATAGATGATTTGAAGCAAATGGCTGTTATTGTTGCTTCTTTTGTATATAATACAGCTCAACGTGATGAGAAATTACCTAGAGAGATAATGGCGGTAGAGAAAGCAAAATAAAAATTAAATTTCCCCAAATTTTTATAAAAGACTACTCTTTAATTTAAAGAGTAGTCTTTTTTTTAGTAACAACTAAAAATAATTGTGTTAAATATTAAAGCATAATTAATACAATTCTTCACAATAAAAACCTTGTTTATGCAATGTTTGGCAAATAGAATCAGGAATCAAATTTTGTGTTTCAACACGTAATATATTATCACAATCTTCCAGATCAAAATTCCAGTTCCCATTTTTTGCAATCAAAGTATTTAAATAGGGTTGTACTGTTTTAATATCTCTTTTCCTGCAAATAGAAGTTTTAAATACTAAAACTGTTCTCATAATTATTGGTTTTAAAGTTAATTAGCGTTCATAAAAAGCAGGTGGTTCTATTCCTAAGGAACGTAAGTATACATATGCTTGACCTCTATGATGTATTTCATTATCTATAAAATAGCATATTGACGAATATACAGTGCCATCGTATTGTCCAAACAACTTGATTCTATCTTGAAATTGTTCTGGTTTAATTTTATCCCAGTACATATTTATTTCATTAGTAGAGGCATCCCATAGTTCAAGTATCTTCGATTTTTTATTGCCATGTTCAAAATGCTCATTAAGTGGCGCTGAAACACCAGTTGCAATTTCTTTAATGCCTGGTCCTGCAATACCTAGAAGTTCCATAACCATTTCTGAAAAAGGACGCATACCACCAATTGTATGTTTAAAAATTGCATCTTCAGGAAATGCTTCAATAACTCTTCGGGTTAAATTTCTGTGGCCTTGCCAATGTTTCATTAAATCTTCCATAGAAATAATGCCGTGTAAATTTGTAGTCTTGTTTACTGTTGTGTCCATGATTATTGTTTTTAATTTCTGAATCAAAATTATAATGCATAGGTGACAGCCTTTTGTCAGTAGTTAAAAATTTAATTTCAATTATTTATTAAATGACTTATAATCAATTAGTTGTATTTAATTTTTTATAATAAAAATTTATTTGACTATGAATGAATCTCTAGTTGACATAGGGTTGTCATTGGCACTGCTTTACTTTGTTTTTAAATCATTAAGGTTGAATCGTTATGGAAAGATTAAAATCTAAGCCCGGTTTATACTTTCATTTGAAGTCCTATCTTTGGGATATATGTTATGCAATTATGAGTTTAGATTCTGTAAAACGTTTTGACCGTATTATTGCAATTCTTGTGCAATTACAATCAAAACGCATTGTTAAAGCGCAGGAGTTGGCAGACCGATTTCAAGTGAGTTTGCGCACAATTTATAGAGATATACGCACCCTTGAAGCATCGGGTGTGCCAATTATTAGTGAAGCTGGAGTTGGCTATGCTATTATGGATGGTTACCGATTACCACCAGTTATGTTTACGCGAGAAGAAGCAGGAAGTTTTGTTGCGGCGGAGAAGTTCATGCAAAAATTTTTAGATAAATCTTTAGGGAGTTATCATGAATCGGCAATGTTTAAAGTAAAATCGGTATTAAAAGGAAGTGAAAAAGATTGGATTTCAGCATTGGAATCACAAATTAGAGTAAACCCTTCTCAAGAACTATTCAATGAAAATTTGCCAAATGCGTTGCAAATTCTTTTTGAAAGTATCGCAGAAAAAAAACAGGTTTTTCTAAAATACCATTCTTTAGATAGTGAAATTCCTTCGGAAAGAAATATTGAACCAGTAGGTTTATTTCATGAAAATGGATTTTGGTATGTTTTTGCATATTGTCATTTTAGAGTTGATTATAGACAGTTTCGAACAGATAGAATGCTGGCAATTAATAGAACACAACATTCGTTTACGTTAGAACACGGTACTATTGATGATCACCTTAAAAAAGAAGAGGTTCTAAAAACAACAAAAGTTAAAATTTTGGTTGATAAAAGTGTTACACGCTTTATTAATAGTGATAGAAAGCATTATGGTTTTATAAATGAAACTCGTAAAGGAAGCCAAGTAGAGATGACATTTATGACTGCTGATGTTGATAATGGATTTGCAAGATGGTATCTTATGTTTTGTGATTACGCTCAAATCATCGAACCTGAAAGCTTGAAAAATCGAATTAAAAAAATATTAAAAGAGGGAGAATCTAGGCTTGCAAACTAGAATGAAGTTGGTCTTTTAATTTAAAATTGATTTTAAATTTCTTCTATTTAGGGCTATTTTAATTTTGATGCTTTTTTGCTCATTTCATTTTGTTGAGATTATATCATCTAATAATGCTATTTTAGTTCTAGAGTTTGTAACCTTCTCTTTTTATAAATCTTAAAATAATTTAATTTGAATCCATTACTAGTATTAAGTATAATTGCCATTTATTTTACCGTTTTAATGGTTATATCCTATTTTACTTCAAAGAACAGAAGTGACGAATCATACTTTACAGGAGATAGACAATCACCTTGGTTTTTAGTTGCATTTGGAATGGTTGGAGCTGGACTTTCAGGTGTTACTTTTGTGTCATTGCCAGGAATGGTGGGAAATAATAGCTTTTATTTCTTTCAATTTATTTTGGGAAATGTTGTTGGTTATTTGTTTATCACTTTTGTTTTGATACCACTCTATTTTAGGCTTAAATTAGTTTCTATCTACGGTTTTTTGAATGAAAGATTTGGTGTTAAATCATATAAAACTGGATCATTATTCTTTTTAGTTTCTCAATCCTTTGGAGCAGCATTACGTTTATTATTGGCTGCTAAAATTTTACAATTTGCGTTATTTGATGCTTTGCATATTCCTTTTTTTATTACTGTAATTATTATACTTCTTTTGGTTTGGTTGTATACTAATAAATCAGGAATTAAAACCATTGTTTGGACAGATACAATGCAAACTACTTTTTTAATATTAGGTGCAGTAATATCTATTTATACAATTATATCATCTTTAAATATTTCTTTTTCAGAAGCTGTTCATCAAGTGATAAAGCATGAGTATTTTGATATTTTTAATTGGGATAGTGAATCTGGAAATAATTTTTACAAACAATTTATAGCTGGAATATTAGTAGCCATAGCCATGATAGGTCTAGATCAAAATATGATGCAAAAAACCCTTACTTGTAAAAACCAATGGGACGCACAAAAGAACACATTGACTTATAGCTTAATTCTAGCTCTAACACAGTTTTTATTTTTAGGTTTAGGTGTTTTACTCTATATCTATGCTGGAAAAAATGGAATACATCTTGAAGTAAATGCTACTGGAAATCTTATAAATACAGATACGTTATTTCCTAATTTGGCATTAAACCATTTAGGATTTTTCGCAGGAATTTGTTTTCTATTGGGGATAATTGCAGCTTCTTTTTCAAGCGTAGATTCCTCTTTAACTGCACTAACAACATCGTTTACATATGATTTTTTAGAGATATCTCGTAAATCAAGTAAAGTAAAAAGAACAATAAAAAACTGGGTGCTCCTTGGTTTTTCTATTGTAATATTCACAATTATAATGATATTTTCTAATAGTAAGGGTGATGTGATTTCTTTAATATTTAAAGTTGCAGGGTATACCTACGGACCATTATTAGGACTTTATATGTTTGGAATGTTTACTAAAATTACAATAAAAGACAAATGGGTTCCTGTCATTTGTTTATTAGCTCCAATACTAACCTATGGGTTAAGTGAGTATTTGAAAAACATATTCAATTTTGATTTTGGCTTTGTAAATATCGCAGTAAATGCAGGATTAACTATTTTAGGATTGTTAATTGTGAAAAGAAAATAGCATGATATTCCTTGTATTAAAATTTAGCTTTTTCTTAATCCATAATTCTTTTGTATAACTTTAAATATGACGAATTTTACATCTTTTAAATAAATAAGAATATAAAGGAATGAATAAATTTTCTAGTTTTTTAGTAGTTACATTACTCACTTTTTTTTCAGTCTCTGCTCAGAGCGTATCAATAATGACGTATAACATTCGATTAGATGTTGCTTCAGATGGTGAAAACGCTTGGCCGCTTCGAAAAGATTTTTTAGTAGACCAAATAAAGTTTTATAGCCCTGATGTTTTTGGAATACAAGAAGGCACTCCAGACCAAACCAAGTATCTTAATGAACACTTAACAAACTATAAATATATTGGCGTTGGTAGAGATGGGGATAATAAGGGGGAGTATTCTGCAATTTTTTATAATGCTAAAAAATTTAATGTAGAACATGTTGAAACCTTTTGGTTATCTTCTACACCAGATAAAGTTTCAATGGGTTGGGATGCTGCTTGTAATAGAGTTTGTACCTATGGTTTGTTTACAAATATTGAAACTAAAGAAAAGATTTGGGTATTTAATACACATTTAGACCATGTTGGAGTTGAGGCTCGAACAAAAGGAGTAGACTTGATAGTTAAAAAAATGGCAGAAGTTAATACTAAAAACTACCCTGTGATTTTAACAGGTGATTTTAACTTAGAACCTGATACTACTGTCATACATAATGTGAAAAATTATTTAAATGATACTAAAGAAGTAGCTAAAAATGTTGTCTTTGGACCTAGTGGAACTTTTAATGCCTTTGATTTTTTCACACCAGTTACTAAAAGAATAGACTATATTTTTGTTTCAAAAAATAATATTAGCGTAAGTAAATATGCAGTACTAAGCGACTCTAAAGATTTGAAATACCCATCAGATCATTTACCAGTATATGTAGAAATGGAGTTTAATAAATAATGAATAATTTAAAATAATTAAATTTCAACTATCTAATTATTAATATATTGTATTTGTTTTTTAAGTTGAAGTGAATTTACTTAAAATTTAATTGCAAGTTATTTATTGAAAATAGTATATTTGCACCCGCAAACGAGAAGAAATTTTAAAATTTCACATTTCTTTTTTGTTGAGGTGGCATAGCTCAGCTGGATAGAGCACCTGCCTTCTAAGCAGGCGGTCGAAGGTTCGAATCCTTCTGCCATCACTTTAATAAAGAGTTAAATAACTATAATACAGTTGTTTAGCTCTTTTTTGGTTTTTAAAATGTATTGTTTTTGTATTGTGCTAATGTTTTTTTATTTTCTAATTTGATAATTCTTTTGAGTTAACTTGGTTGCTAGTTCTATGATTTCTTTAATTAATATTTTATTTTGGTCACTTATAATAGTATCACAGTTATTTATTACTTCTAAATAACTTTCATCAAATAAGTGATATAATTCCACATCGTATAATATTTTTTCTAATTCGAGTTTATAAAAATATTGTAACCCTTTATCAAGATTACTTTTCTCACTTTCCTCAATAAACATTATTAAAGTTTCTAATTGATTTAAAACTTGTATTAAGTCAGGGGTAACATTTGAATTTGTAAATTTAATGTTGTGTTCTAATTTTAATTTAATTTTTTTTGTTTCTTCCCTAACTGTTGGATTTTCGTGAGTTATATTTAAATCGTTTGTCGCTTGTTTGTATGTATCTGTATCAAATATTTCAGCAAATCTCATTTTGGTGTGATATAATTTTGACCAGCCAAGTATTTGGTCTTCAGGGCGTCTTGTATATTTGCTTTTTATCAAATTATAGTAATTTGAAATATATGTAAAACTATGTTCCTTATTTAACTGCTTCATTTGTTCTTCGTGGTCTTCCCTTTGTTGTGCGTTTGCTCTAATTTGAGCAGTAAATGATTTAAAGACAAGGTAGGCAGCCAATAAATTAACAAAAGGTGCAGTTATACCGCCAATGGTATCACCAACTTCTCCAGAACTGCTAAATCCTAAGGAATAATTGAAAGTGGATAAAACTATTGGGGAGAAAATTATTAAAATAACTAATATTCCAATACCAAACATTTCCCAATTACTAAACCCTATTAACTGCTTAATATTATTTTCACTCTTAGTTTTAGTATCTTTTTCAGATTGCATTTTGTTTTGTGTTTTAAAATTTTCCATTTCTGTAATGAATTTTTATTTTAATATTTATCTAAATTCCAATAATTAAACATACTATGAAATAAAGGAATGCATCATCACTTATAATCTTTCATTATAAATTATTTATGTCAATACTTCCTGCATTATTTACTGAATGACCGTTTAAAAAGATTTACTTGCTCATAAGTTTTGGGTATAAGGACAGAATTTTACTTCAACAAAAAATTAATATAAATCATAAAAACCTTTTACTCTGTTGATATGTAATGAATTGCACATTATTACATAATACATTCCATTGTTGCTCCTCTGAAATCATTTCATAAAAAATAAAATTTAATTTTTTATTTCAGTTTTTAAGGTTGTAAATATTGAAATTACTAACTTAATTCCTCCTGTAGGGTCAATATTATATCCTAGTTCATCAAATTCGTAAGTAATTTTTATACCTTGAAAACTCTGCGAATTTTCAGTAAGGTGTACTTTAATCTTTTTCAATAATTTACCAGCGTCATTTTGAAAATAACTCTCAACAGCTTCTTCGGTACAATCCCCTTTAACATAATGCATCACTTTCACCAGTTGTTTCACATTATATGCGTTTAATTCTATTAAATCTTCAGGATAAGTAAAATAAATTGAGTACTCTCTGTCATTAATTTTAGTGCTTTCAGTTTTAGCCATATTTTTATTTATCTTTTCTCCAAAATTATAAATCTAAATGAATTCTAGGAATGCCTAAATATTTAGCGTATTCATTTGCCTTTTCTTGATACAGTTTGCTTTCCAATCGACTGACTTTTTTAATAGAATTCCATTTTGGTAATTCGGGGTAAATCTTTAATAAATTTTCCGCACATCTTTATCTAAAGGGACTTGTAAATATTTTAAAATAAAATTGTTTTGTTCTAAATCTGAAGGGTAGGATTTTAGTAGTCAGCAAGATAAAAAATTGTAGCTAATTTCTCTAAATAACAAATTCAACCTTTTTCTTGCAGCTCCCCAGCTTTTACCATTTTCAGGAAACAGCATTACAAGATTGGTTGTATGTAAATCCAAATAAGTTGCAAAGTTATTTGATTCTAGTTGTTTTCAAAATTCCTTTAGGTTTATACTATTCTAAAAGTATTCCCTGCAAATAGCAATTATCCCAATTGCTCCTTGATTTCTTAGAGCAGAATTTCCAACGGATATTTGAGCTATTCGCCTATGTAGTTTTTTATAATTTCAAAGCTGTTTTCTTTTTCCAAAAATTGTTTTCCTTAGATGTTTAAAGCATTCAATTTAATCAATAACTGTTAAAGTATTTTTATTAAATAATATTGCTTTTAGAAATTTCGACAAGTTTGCAATCAAACACTTATAGCTTGAAACTGGAAAGTATGAAATAAGTATGGAATGTCAGAATAGACAACTTAAATTTTCCAAAAAGACTAGCGATGTGTTTCTTGGAATGTGGAAGTATGCCAACTGTTTTAAAGCATAATCATCCTTATAACGGTGGCAAATCGTTATAGTTAAGGAAAGATAAAGCCTACCTGAAAAAGGTTGGGAAAGGGCAGGATTTTAGTTGTTTGGGATTATAATACTTTAGATTTATTAAAGATTTTTGATAACAATGTTAATATCTTGCGCAGAGGGTTTCTTATATATTTTTAAGAAAAGACGTACATTGATTTATTATTTTTTCAAAACCAGATTTAATGCGAAAAAAGCAGACTAGAAAAATTACATTGCAATTATATACTTTAAGGTTTGAGCCAAAAAACGAATATAAAGCAAATGAAACTACAAGAACTATTATAAACCAAGTATTTGAATATTTACGCGAACAACGAAAACAAGGCAATGGTCACTTAATAGATAGGCACGAGAATCAGGATAAAGTTGAACCAAGGGAATTGTTTATGACTGCACATAGACAATTACCTAAAGATAGACAGATTAGATGTTCCATGGCACTTTTGAGAAAAGGAAAGCAACCTAAACTTAAACCAACGGATACCTTTAAACTACTGCCTTTAAGTACAATAGATGGAGATATTGCAGAGGAAACACATTTTTTTATAGACTTTAGTGGTTCAGAATGTATTGTACTTGCTGAATATAATTACAACGGGCCAAGAGCTTCAGATTTGGAGTATTATTTAAGAAATGTTGCAGGGCCTAATACTTTAAAAATTGTCAAAACGACTGAACTTACCGCTTTGTATTCTACTTCTTTAGAGGAAACACTTGAAAATTTACATAACGTTCTAAAAATAGACGTAAAAATGAAACCCTCTAATTTAGACCGTATGGATGCTGATGTACGCCAAAGCTATTATTCTTCAATGGAGAATATAGGAAAGGATTTAAAGCCTCAATTTTTACGGATTCAAACTTATTTCCAAATACCAGGTTCTAACACTCCAGTTGGTGTTAATATTGAAGCTACAAAATGGTTTAGGGAAATGTTAAATGTTTTTAGAACTAGGAAAAGAAACATTAAATTGTTTGAGAGATTTGAAGTAAAATATCAAGATAAACATGGTGATGAGCCTATATTTAGTTTACTTAAAGGGCGTGAAGAAATCGTAGTTGAAGTTGAACAAAATATGGATATAAAGAATAAAGAATTATATGCTATAATGAAACCTGCTTTTGACCAGTTCTTAGTTGAATATTATAATGATTGATAAATATTTTAATCACGCCCTCTTTTATGATATTATTGCTGCTGCACTAATAACATTAGCTTGCTTTGGGTTAAATTGGTATGATGTTCTACCAATACCAAATATTGATTTTTTACTTTCAACTACTTCGGATATTGCAAATATCGCTTTTACGTCAGCAGGATTCGTTCTTACTTTTCTAACTCTTTTCGTAAGTTTTAAAATAAGTGCAACCCCTTTTAGAAAGAAAAAAAAGCAGACATTGGAGGAATCTTATAAAAAACATTCATTATTTAATTTGTTTCTAAACTCTAGTTTATATGTAGAAACTATTAGGCATCTGAAAAATGCAGTTAAAGAATTAATTATAATTGCCATTGTTGGGTATTTCTTAAAACTATCTATTGGTAGTACATACTCTAAATACCTTTTTTACTATGATATATTTGGCTTGGTTATTATCTCCATGACACTTTGGAGAAGTATGTTAGTTTTAACTGGTGTGCTTAATGTAGACAATGTAAAGAAAAGTAATATGTAATCCATGTCAATTTAGTTTTATTAATTACCCTCATACCTTAGCTTTTAGTTACTCTGCCACACTTTTTGAGTAGCTGCAATACGTTGCGCACGGCAAAATATGTTTACTTGACCCTGATTTGCGCATGGTAATATAGTTTGTAATATATTACTTAAAATCCTATTGTTTTTCCGCTAGATGCAATAAAAATAAGGGCTACCCATAGACAGCCCCTTTTAATTCCAGACAAACAAAGGTCAATAAATATGCCGAAATGTTACCAATAAACGAACCTTCACTTTATTTTACTTTATCTTTGCCAACAAGTGATTATAATTGATTTCGAAACTATCGAGGCTATAATTTAATTCCTTTACCCATTCCCCTAAAGCCTGCTTAACTGCTTTATAATCCATTTGGAATTTCTTACACAAGTCAATAAAAGTAGATATCTCTTTTATTTTTTCCTCTTGCGCTTTGCTGGTAGTGTAAAGTTTAAAATATTCCTCATTTAAACTCACGGTAATGGACTTTCTATTTAATTCAAACATATCTAGTATCTTTATTTCAACCTTGCTGCTAGCGCCCTTTAATCCCTCCTTGTTTCTATACTCACAATAATTGAAATACAAATCGTTTTTTTGATAGAAAGAATAAACATAATCTTTTGTATCATTATAATGCTTTTGTATTAGTTTAAGACTTGTTAAATCAAGTTCTATAAACTGTAGATACTTTTCAAATGTGATATGTTTGAAGGCTGTATTGCTCGACCATTCTTTTTTGTAGTAATCTAAAACTCTTTGGGTGAAGTTTCCATCTTTAAGGTCTTTGGGTTCAAATTTTCCCGCATCCAATTTTTCTATTTCCTCTGATGCTTTTACTAAATTAAGCGCAAAATCTGTTACTGATTTAATAGTTGCTTCGTACTTGTTTTTGTCAAATTTTAATAATGTGTTCATGATAATTATAGTTTAATATTAATACTTACTTTTTTAATTTTTTCTTCATCTATTCTATTTAAATTGAAATAGCAGTTAAGCCCCTTTTGATGAAATTGTTTGTAATCGAAACCACATAATAACATAGCTGCAATTAGTTCGCCATTTGAAATATGAACTTCATTATTTAAACATCTTTCTATTGCATGTTTTAAGCCATAACTAGAAATGTTTCTATTGAAAGTCTTTCTCTTTTCAAAAAAGCGTTCTATAAAAACAACTAGGTAAACTATATCTTGAATAACAATTTTTTCAGATAAAGGGTTGAAATCGTCTAATCCTTCTTTAGTTAGAAAATCAGGTAGTTGTATTTTTAAATTCATTCTGTTTATTTTATTCCGTTGCACTAGGAGCAAGGAGAGTTATTTGTAAAAAGTTTTATTATATATGTTTTTTCTTGTGTGTATTATTTTAAAAAATGCTCCCCTACGTCCCCAAAATTAAGTTCATGCAGCTAAATACAATACATGACAGTAGGGGAGCATTAAAAATTTCATGGAGAGCATGGAGAGCAAATAAAATCAGATGTTGAGTTTTGCAACATATTTAATAAATACAATTTGTTTATGGTCATCAGGTGCATTTTTAATTATAAATTAATTTGGCCTTGGTCTAAAACAGATTTTATAATAACCTCCGTTCTTTGCTTCTTCAATTTGATATCCTTTATGGGCTGCATAATCATTGCACCACTTTTTAACAATTTTACTTTTTACGCTAACATTAATTCCTTCTATAGTCAATTTTTCAGCAATCTTTTTTAAACTAAAAAAATGGTTTAAGTAGTCGTAATCTGATTCCATTAAAGCAATAAATTCTTCTGAGGTTTGATTTATAAGGCGTTGCAATTCAAATTTTTCATCACTATAATTAACTAATCCTTTTTCAAGAAATAAGCGTACACATTCTAACATGAAATTGTCAAACCTTTGCCACTCTTTCTTGCTCCAATGAAATAGTAGAGTTTTAAAATACTTTTCAGGCTTGTTGTTTGCATTAAAGAAATTGTTGAGCATTACAAGTTGTTTCCTGTCTCTAAAACTGTCTGTATCCTGCGGAATAGTGTAATTTGTGGTAAGTGCTATTTTTGCACTTTCATTAAAGGGAATAGCAATTTTGGAACGATGCTTTCTTTCAATACTCATCGTGTCAGTTAGGGTGCTAAAAAGGCTCTCAAAAACAAATCCTTTCGTAACGTCCTGTAGTACTATTAATGCAGTGGTAATATCCACGTTTTGAAAAACAAACTTATCATTTGCTAAATCCGTAACCTTACCATTATATTCAACCACATTTATTATTTCGGAAATTGCTTTAATAACTATTCCTTTTCCCGAACGCCCGTAGGCTTCATTTTTTACTTGACTTAAAATGTCTGTTATAATAACAGCTTTAGCTAAAGAGGGATTTTTGAAGTTGGAAATTACATAACCAATGGCGGTACAAACACTTAAAAAATGCTTACTACTATTTGTTATTTTTTCTAAAAAGCTTTTGAAATCGCCTTTTAAGTTCTTTTTAACTATAAAATCCCTTTTTACAATTTGGTCGTAAAAGATGTAACTATCCAAAGATTTTAAACTTTCATAAGAAGCATTTTTATTACCCTTGCTTGAGATTTCAACTATAGTATTTTGAAAGAAAACACGAACTCTTTTCTCTGTGTCTTTATAACGTTTTAGAGTTAATTTTTGGACAGTTCCTAAAGTTCCCTTTTTTGATAATAGCAGGTTTTCTCCTTGTGTTCTAAAACAGTCTTCTAAAATTTCGTTATTTTCCCTTTTTACATATTCTAGTGCATCATTGTAAACTTCCATTGGGCTTTTGATATGTGCAACATTTTTTATCAGTTGTACAATTTGTTGTTCACCAAATGTTGAAATAGAGTAGTACCCTTGCTGCTCTAGCCATTTACTAAGTTTAGAAGGAATTATTGTAAAAGGTGTTTTAGCTGCTGGATTAGATTTCCAAAACTTTGTAGTTTTTTTGAGAACTTTTTTACCTTTAATTTTGGACTTACCATTGTGCAATTCAAGGCTATTTGTATCTTTATTCATATACAGATAGCCTTTATTATTTTACAATTTGCATAGCTGCAAGAAGTTCGCTTCTTTTATAGTAACGTCTAGAGCCAGAAATACCATAAGCTTTTACCTTACCCTTTTGTTGCCACGCCCATAAAGTCGAGAGATTTATTTGAAGAAATTCTGCTGCCTGTTCTCGTGAAAGCAAATCATCATTTGCATCTTTTACAAGAAGCTCTTTTTTTAAATTCTGAATTAGAATTTTATTTTTTTCCTCGAAACGAGAAGCTGCCGCTTCGATTAAATTTTCTAGTACTGTATTGAAGTCCATATCCCTTGTTTTAATTGTTTAACAGGACAAATATGTTGCAATAAATGCGGTACTACTTAGCAGTACCGTACTGTTTACAGTACTAAATTGTATAGTGTATATTTAAGGGCGAAAAGTTTTGCCTTCTCTTAAAAAATCTTCGCACATTTCTATTTTGTTTTTTTTGCAGTAGTTATAAATATATTTGTACTTTTTCTCTGTACGATATAAATTTTTCACATGGTTTGAATTATTGCCAATACTTTCGGAAAAATAAACTCCATCAGTTTTTTTAAAACCAAGTTTTAGTGCTATTTCGGTACGTGATAAATTTAGTTTATTCAATTTATAAGCTTCTCCGTTAGCTAGGTAAATACCTGTTTTAAACCATCCTTCATTTTCCTTATTCTTTTCTAGTTTAGCATTAGTAGGGAAATTTAATTCCTGTATTTTAAAATCAAATACTTTAAAAAGTCCTAGAAGATTTATTTTATAATTTTCAACTAAAGGGCTTAGTATTTTGTTATTTTCCGCATCGTGATTAGCTGTTATAATTTCATCCATAAGCTTGCTTAGAAATTCGATTTTACTCGAGGTCTCTATTATACTTTCAAATTCAACTTCATATCTTTTATGTAAGTTGTTGTAGAGATTACTATAATAAATTTCAAACTTATCGTCTTGCTTTATTTTAATCTTATCTAGTTTGTTATTGAATTTTTGCAGAGCTTTATTATTGTCTTTTTTCATGATGCGTACTTTAATTAAAATAATTGTAAGCTTCTAAAGCTAAATCTTTATTGCTTTTTTTAATGTAGTTTAAGAACATTCGCTCTGTGGAATGTCCTGTAATGTTTATTAAAAATGTTGTAGGTACTTTTCCGTAATAGTTTGTAGCAAAACTACGTCTTCCGATATGGCTTGAAACTAATCTCCATTTTTCAAAACTTCCAACTACATCTCTATAATCATTTTTGGTAGGCTTAACTCCTTCAGCTGCTATACAAATTCTTTTTTTACCTTTACATATATCATTTATTTTTGCTAGTTGGCAAACCTCTTTAATATAGTCGTTATACTTTTGGTCTGAAATAGCTCTAGGAAATTCTCCGTTTCTTTTAGCTAAAACTTCCCTAACTTCTTTTGTTATTGGAATAGTCATTAGCTTTTTTGTTTTGACTTGCTTAAACTCTAATAGGTGTTTGTCGTTTTCAATACGTATCATGCTACTATCAAAGCGCATAAAGTCTGAAACTCTTTGTCCTGTATAACAACTAATAATTAGCCAATCACGTGCGTTTTCTAAATAATCATGTGGAAGCGGTAATTCTTTAATTTTGTTTAATTCATCAAAAGACAAATGAATGTGGTTTGTTTCCTTTCTTGGAAGTTTTATACTATCCAGTTGATGATGCGTTTCTAAGCCTAAATAACGAGCATACCTGCACACTGTTTTAATCAAAGTTAGTTCTCTTTGTTGTGTATTGGCTGCATATTGTTTTAGCTTACAGTAAGCAATAAATAAGTCCTTAAATTCTTCATTTACATCTATAATTTTAAACTGCTTTCTATTATGTTTTTCTAGCTTCTCAAGTTTATGCTTAATAACATTTATATTTCGGATGCGGTAAACATTTAATTCATTTTCCTTTTTTTTAATATAGTAATCAAAAAATGGAACAAGCTTATTAGGTATCTCCACATTCTTGATAGGTGGATTGTAAAAATTAAAAATTACTTCCTTTAGCCAGTTTTTGTTATTTGTGATTTCCTCTACTGGTGTTTTGTAAAATTCATTTAATAAGTAATTGCTAATAGAATTGGATTTACTATTGACTTCATGTTGTTTATTTCCTAAATCAATATTGCCTTTGCTGTTTGCTGTATGTAGTTTTTCCCAATAACGCTTAGAATTTAGTTTGTTATTCTTTTCTAATTCATCATAGGAGTAAATATATAGCTCAGTTTTTGCTCCCAAAGTGTAGTCTTTGTCGTTATGTCTAAATAACAATCGAACATTTAAAGGTGCATTTTCTTTTGTCGAGCGGTAAAGGAAATTTACAGTAGCCATATTGTTTTATTTGATTAACAATACAAAAGTACTTTAATTTGTATTGTCAACAACAACATTATACAATGAAATACAATAGTATTAAATTTTATAAAACTCTCAAATGTATTGATATTATTGAATTTTTTGTAGTTTTGTAGTTTTACAGCGTTCTATCAAATATTGTATTATTGTGTATTAGTGTTTCTTCTGCCATCACAAAAAAACCTCTCAAGAAATTGAGAGGTTTTTTGTTTATAATTCTACACTTTTACATTTTTTAATTTATCAGCGTGCATTTTACGAAGTTTAGATAATTTTGGAGTAATAACAGCACTACAATATCCTTGGCTTTGATTGTTTGCATAATAATCTTGGTGATAATCTTCAGCTTCATAGAAAGTTCCTAAAGCACTTATTTCAGTTACTATTGGATTATCATAATAAGCTGCGATTTTTTTCACGACGGTCTCAGCAATTTTTTTTTGATCTTCATTATGATAATAAATAACAGAACGGTATTGGGTTCCTATATCTCCACCTTGACGATTAAGTGTTGTTGGATCGTGACTGGTCATAAAAATGATCAGTAAATCTTCATAAGAAATAATATTACTTTCAAAAGTTATTTGCACTACTTCTGCATGCCCAGTTAAACCAGAACAAATTTCTCGGTATGTTGGTTTTCCAGGTGCATTACCGCCAGTATAACCAGAAATTACTTTTTTAACACCTTTAATTTCATTAAATACAGCCTCAACACACCAAAAACATCCTCCACCAACAGTCATATATTCTAAATTCATACTATTCATTTTTAAATCTTATTATTTATTAGTTTGTAATTTCATTGATTCTGAATTGATACAATAGCGTAAACCACTAGGCTCTGGACCATCTGGGAAAACATGACCTAAATGTGCATCACAGGTATTACATAAAACTTCTACTCGAACCATACCAAACATAGTGTCTTTTTTATATTTAATAGCATTTTCTTTAATTGGTTGCGTAAAACTAGGCCAACCAGTTCCAGAATTAAATTTAATTGTAGCATCAAATAATGGCTCATTACAGCAAATGCAATTGTACTTTCCTGAATCATAACGACTACATAAATCACCACTATGAGCAGCTTCAGTTCCTTTTTTTTGCGTGATTCTAAATTGTTCAGTAGTTAATATAGCATTCCATTCTTTTTCACTTTTCTCTATTTTTTTATCAGCAATCGGATTTCCTTTTATAGTAAAATGAATTATATTTTTCCAAGTTAACATTTTAATTAGCCTTTCTTTTTTATAGTTAAATTCTCTTTTTAAAGTTTTAAATTAGTCGCAATTTTTATCTATTTCTTACATTAAGATGTTTAAAACAAAACCTTAAAACAAGTTTTAACCTATTCTTTATTTTTAAAACGATAGGGTATAAAAATGTGAGTTTGAATAAGAATTAGATTTTGTAATTTTATAGTAAACTATATTGTATTTATATTTGATCATAATAATGTAATCGATTGTATTTTACAGTTTGATATTTAAAACCAAAAAATTATAATGGCACAGTACTCAAGAATTGAAGTTGCAAATGTGATGAAGGAAAACGGAATGGTTCCTTTATTTTATCATCCTGATGTAGAATTAGGGAAAAAAATATTAAAAGCAGTTTATGATGGAGGATCTAGATTAATGGAGTTTACAGCCAGAGGAGATTTCGCTTTTGAGGTTTTTTCTGAATTAAATAAATATGCAATAAAGGAATTGCCAGGAATGATATTAGGTGTAGGTTCTATTACTGATGCCGCAGCTGCTTCTATGTTTATGCAAATGGGAGCTAATTTTATTGTAACCCCATCTTTAAGGGTTGATATAGCAAAGGTTTGCAATAGAAGAAAAGTACTTTGGTCACCAGGCTGTGGTTCTTTAACCGAAATAAATGCGGCAGAAGAATTAGGGTGTGAAATAGTAAAACTTTTCCCAGGAGATTTATATGGGCCAGGTTTTGTAAAGGGTATAAAAGGACCACAACCATGGACAAGTATTATGCCAACAGGTGGAGTAAGTACAGATGAAGCAAATTTAAAGGGTTGGTTTGACGCGGGAGTTACTTGTGTTGGTATGGGATCTAAACTTATTAGTAATGAAATCCTAAAAAATAAAGACTATGCAGGATTAGAAAAAACTGTTAGAGAAACTTTAGCATTAATTAAAAAGTTACGTTCTTAATTTATAAAGTAAACTTACTCAACTCACAATATAGTATCATCAATATTTAACCTCATTAATTTTAAAGTTAATGGGGTTTTTTATTTTGAAAGCTCACTTTTTGTATCTTTTGATTTTAAATAGAAATTGAAATGATTTCAAAAATTAAAAGAGGTGCTTTTCTAATTTCACATCTATTGTTTTTAGGTTGTAATGCGCAATCTGTATTAATAGAAAGTGAACTTGAAACTGTGTCGGTAGAAAAAATCAAATACTTTTTATATTATCCAGAAGATTATCAATATAATAAAGAAAAACAATACGGTATTCTTCTTTTTTTACATGGGTCAGGTGATATTCCCTTAAATTCAAATGAATCTATGTCACCACCTAAATTATTAGCAGATGGTACTAGATTTCCTTTTTTAATATTAGTACCACAACTTCTTGATCAAAAAAAAATGTGGAATACAAGAGCTGTTATGCAATTATTAGATACAATTGTAAATAATAACAGGGTTGATAAAAAAAAGATATATGTATCGGGTTTGAGTAGAGGTGGAGCTGCTGCGTGGAATTTGGTAATTGAATATCCTGATACTTTTGCAGCTCTTGCAGTCGTATGCGGAATGGCACCAACACCTTATGCAGACTGGATTGATAAAAGTTTACCTATTTGGGTTTTTCATGGAGAAGAAGACAAATCTATACCAATAAATGAGTCCGAAGAAATGGTCAATAAGTTAAAAAAAATGAATTATAATGTCAAGTTTACAAAGTACAAAAGACTAGGACATGAGATATGGGATAAAGTTTATTCTAATTCTGAGTTGTATATTTGGCTAGATAATCAAAAAAAAATGTAAATTGAACTCCTAATGTTTATAGGTAACTAAATCGTTTAATTAAATGCAAATTATTGAATCTTCAACAATGTACGATGTAATCATCGTAGGATCAGGAGCAGGTGGTGGAATGGCAACTAAAATTCTTGCAGAAGCAGGTCTTAAAGTTGCAGTAGTAGAGGCAGGTCCTTTCTTTGACCCAGCTAATCCTGAACAAAAAACACAATTAAAATGGCCTTATGAATCTCCAAGAAGAGGCGCAAGTACAACTAGACCTTTTGGTGAGTTTGATAGTGCTTATGGTGGTTGGGATATTGAAGGTGAGCCTTATACTAATGAAGAAGGAACCAATTTTAGATGGTTTAGATCACGAATGCTTGGAGGAAGAACAAACCACTGGGGGAGAATCTCATTACGGTTTGGGCCTGACGATTTTAAACGTAAAAGTATTGATGGTCTTGGTGATGATTGGCCTATTGGATACGATGATGTAAAACCATATTACGACAAAGTTGATAAGTTAATAGGTGTTTTTGGAACAAATGAAGGTTTAAGAAATCATCCTGATGGATTTTTCTTACCCCCTCCAAAACCTAGATTGCATGAATTATTTTATATAAAAGGGGCTAAAAAGTCGAATGTGCCTGTTATTCCTTCTAGAATGTCAATGTTGACCAAAAGAATAAATAATGATCGAAATATTTGCTTTTATTGTGGGCAATGTTCTAGAGCTTGTGCTGTATATGCAGATTTCTCAGCAGGAACATGTTTAATATTCCCTGCTCAAAAAAATGGCGGACAAATAGATTTATTTGTAAATGCGATGGTTAGAGAAGTGACTACTAACGATGAAGGAAAGGCTACAGGTGTTTCTTATATCAATAAAGAAGATAGAAAAGAATATAAATTAAAAGGAAAAATAGTTGTATTAGCAGCATCAGCATGTAGTTCTGCTCGTATTCTTTTAAACTCTAAAAGTAAGCAACACCCTAATGGTTTAGGAAATAGCAGTGATATTGTAGGTCGCTATTTACATGATTCAACAGGTACAAATAGGACTGCATTTATCCCAGATTTAATGAATAGAAAAACCTATAATGAAGATGGTGTAGGCGGAATGCATGTGTATACACCTTGGTGGTTAGATAATAAAAAATTAGATTTTGCTAGGGGTTATCATATTGAAGTTTGGGGTGGTTTAGGAATGCCAAGCTATGGTTTTGGTTTTAATCATAACCAATTTAATGAATTCTTCGGATTAAAAGTTGGTGGTTATGGAAATCCACTTCGTGATGAAATAAAAAAATATTATGGTTCTACAGTAGGTATGGCAGGAAGAGGGGAATCTATTCCTCAAAAAAATAATAAATGTGAAATAGATCCTACTAAAGTTGATGAATTTGGAATTCCAGTTCTTAAATTTAATTACCAATGGACTGATAATGAGATTAAACAAGTTGGTCACATGCATGATACTTTTGAAGAAATACTTCATAATATGGGTGGAGAAGTTTTAGGTACTAAACCTACTTTGAAAGAGAAAAATGGAATTTTAGCACCAGGTGAAATCATTCACGAAGTGGGGACGACGCGTATGGGTAACGATCCTAAAACATCAGTAGTTAATCAACACCAACAACTACATAATGTGAAGAATGTTTTTATTGTTGATGCAGGGCCATTCGTTTCACAAGCTGATAAAAATCCAACTTGGACTATTTTGGCCTTATCATGGAGAACATCTGATTATATTATTGAACAATTAAAAATGCAAAATATCTAAAGCTATGGATAGAAGAAAGAGTATAAAATCGATAATTTTAGGAGGTGTAGCAGGTGGTTTAGCTATTAATGGTTGTAAGCCAGAGAATGTAGAGGTTACTGAAGAAAATATTGCAATAGCTGCGGAAAATCATTTTGGGAGAACTCCTGAAGAAAAAGAGTTGATTGCTAAGTTAAATGCTGAACAATTTTTAAATGAGCATGAGCAAGAAACGATTAAAATCTTATGTGATTTAATATTACCAGCAAATGATACTTTCGGAAGTGCTTCAGATGCGGGAGTACCAGGATTTATTGAATTTATTTCAAAGGATTACCCAAATTTTCAAACACCAATACGAGGAGGGTTAATGTGGTTGGATCATAAAAGTAATACTGATTTTAATATAGAATTTAAAGCAGCTACAGAGGCACAACAAAAACAAATATTAGATACTATTGCCTATCCTGATGTGACAATTCCAGATAATAAAAGACCATTAGAGGTTCAGTTTTTTTCGTTAATGAGAAATCTTACACTAACAGGTTATTATACTTCAAAAATGGGAATTGAAGATTTAGGCTACAAAGGAAACTCACCTAATGTTTGGGATGGAGTGCCAGAAGATGTTTTAAAACAACATGGGGTGGCTTATGATGAAGCTTGGTTAGCAAAATGTGTTGATCAATCTAAAAGAAATACTACAGCAGAATGGGATGAAAATGGAAATTTATTAACCTAAATTTTTATAATTTTCATATAAATAAAAAACCCCCTGAGAATTTTCACAGGGGTTTTTTCTATTCTTTTATAGCCAATCCAACCATAGAATCTGCGGTACCATAATATAAAAACCATTTGTCTTTAAAATAGACCAAGCCTTCTACAAATGTTGTCCCTGCGGCATACTGTCCAGATACTTCATGTGGAAGATCAGGGCAAATAAAAGGAGTGTCTAATCTATCTAAAACTTTTGTTGGGTCGTTTTTATCGAACAATACTTGTCCACCACAATAGGTGCCTTCTGGAACTTTATTTGTGGCACCATCACCACTTAGATTTTTACCATTGTATAATAGTAAAATGCCATTTTCGGTGTAAATTGCAGGAGGCCCTGGCTCAGTTAGATGGCTGTCAAATTCATTTAAAGTTGGTTTAAATGAATGTAATAATTCTCCATTGTCATTTAAAGTAGGCTCCCAATTTAATCCATCTTCAGAGGTGGCTAAATTCACAAAAAGCTCACCCCAATACATTAAATATTTTCCATTTATTTTTTTTGCTTTTAACCTTCCATCGACAAGTTCAGTAACAACAGAGCCTGATTTGCTCCAAATATCTAAGAATTTTCCATTGCTAGCATTTTTAAAAACTGGACCATTTTTCACCCATGTTTTTAAATCTTTTGATGAAGCACTTGATAACCTCGCAACATCTTTATTCCAACTTGTATATAACATGATGTAATTTCCTTCTGGAGTTTCAACAACCCTAGGGTCTTCTATACCGCCTGGATAGTCCCATTTCTGAAATTCATCATTACTAGGGAAAAGTACGGGCTTTGCATATTTTGTAAAATTAATACCATCTAAACTATATGCTAAACCAATTCTAGAAGTCCGTCCACCTAAAATGGCAGCAGGATTATCTTCTGCTCTAAATAGCATAAAAATAGTATCATTACGCAATATTGCTGCGGGGTTAAATACATCTGCTTTTTGCCAATGAACAAGCGTATCTGTAATAGGATCGTTAAAAACAAAACTAGAATCCGCAGTCATTATTGGGTTTATAGCGGTCTTTTTAAAACCTAATAGCCATTTTTCTTTTGGTTTTGAATTGCAAGAAATAAGAATTGAAAATAGAAAAATGGCGACGATGCACTTTTGACACTTCATAAATGTGTTTTTAAATTTTATATGTTCTGCAAGTTGTATTTGAAAACTTTCGAGTAATTTACGCTAAAATTTAATAGTATTCTTAAATAGTCGCAGTGAGTAAAGTTTTATATATTTTAGGATTTGTATTTGTTATAATAAGTTGTAAAAATGAAACAAAACAAATAAAACAAGAAACAAATGATAGTAATTTAAATACTGAAATTAAAAAGACTTCTCCAGAAAAGAATACTATAAAAAGAAATGCTTTGAAGTCATTCGCTGGCTTGGCAGATACTACATTTATTCGCTTAGCAGATTTCAGTGAAGATTTTGAGTACGATCTACGATATGCAACAACTAATAATTTTTTAAAAGCAAAAGTATATGATTGTGCAGAATGTTATACCCGTGTAAAAACAGCAAAGGCCTTGTTGAAAGCAAATACAGACCTAATTAAAAAAGGATATAGAATTAAATTTTTTGATTGCTATAGGCCAAATTCTGTGCAATATAAAATGTGGGAAATTGTTCCAAACCCTCAATATGTTGCAGATCCTGTTAAAGGTTCAATACATAATAAAGGAGGAGCGGTTGATATTACTTTGGTTACTTTAGATGGAAAAGAACTTGATATGGGAACTGATTTTGATTTCTTTGGAAAGAAAGCTTATCATGATAATATTGACTTGCCTGAAAACGTATTGAACAATCGGAAATTACTAAAAGAGACTATGGAAGCTTATGGATTTTGGTCTATAAGGACAGAATGGTGGCATTATAATTTATCTACTGCAAGTAATGATAAGGTTGCAAATTTTAAATGGGACTGTTTGGATTAAAAAGATTTGGAATGCATTTTTAACTAAGCTTTTTCACATTTTAAAACGATAAATTCATCTTCAATATTCTTGGTGAAAAACAGATAAATTTCTCCACCATCTTTAATTTTATATTTATTTCGGATAACCGCAACTGAATCTAAGAAGTTTCGTGTAGTTATATTTGCTTTTGAAATACCTAATTTTTTCATTTCTTTTTTTGAATAAGGTATAGTTTGCACTACTTTGAATTTTCTTCCTGGAAAATCTTTAAAGTCATTAGAAGTATACAAGTGACTATGCTCATGTATTTTTTTAACTTTAAAATGATTTCCTATGCTTTTAAATGCACCAGATTTTAAAATAGCACTATTTGGTTCATATAGATAAGAAAGTGGTTTAGCATATTCTGAGATAACTTCCTTCTCGTCTGTTAACTTAAAATTAAATGACTCTGTTGTGTTTTTTGCAATATTTACTGTTTTGATTGCTATACTACCCTCATACTTTTTTTCTAATATCCAAAGCAATTCTTTTACTTCATTTTGAACAGCTACTACATGAATTTCTTTTACAAATTGAAACTCTTTTATTCCAATTGTAAAGTCCAAAAGAGGAGAAGTTTTTATTAAAATATTTGATGATGCTTTAAAAAATAAATCTAAATTCTCTGGAACATTAGGTAAACAGTCAGCCATAAAAAATACTTTTTCTTTGGCATTATTTCTTCTGGAAGGATCAATGAAAATCCAATCAAAATTTGAGTCATTTTTTTGTAAAAAATCAACTCCATTTTGAGCAATACATTTTATGTTTTTCGCCCCTAAAATTTTAAAATTATATGCTGCAATTTTTGATAGATTTTTATCTATTTCACTATGGTAAATTTGATTGAATTTTTGGCTAAAAAAATAGCTATCTACACCATAGCCTCCGGTAATGTCAATCAGTGAATTTCCGGCTATTAAATTTGCCTTATATTGCGCTGTAATTTCTGATGAAGTTTGCTCAATATTTAATTTATTTGGGTAGTAAATGTTTTGAGTTTTAAACCAAGTAGGCAGCTTATCTTTACTTTTTTTCTTAGCCTCAACTTGTTCTACTAGTTCTTTTTGTGATACGCCTTCAAAAAGCGGCTTTTTTAATATAACTGACAGCATGTCAGTATTCCATTTTTTTTTTATAAAATCCTGTACACCAGTATTTAATATTGAATTATTCAAAGTAAAACTATAAATTTTTTGTTAATGATTTTACTAGCTTATTTTCTGATAAAAACTCCTTTAAAATTACTTTTATTGCAGTATATCCTGGTACAGCTACGATCATTCCAACAATACCAAAAAGCAAACCTGCAATAATAATAACTAAAAAAATTTCTAAGGGATGAGACTTCACACTATTTGAAAAAATAAGTGGTTGTGAAAAGAAATTATCAATCAACTGACCAATGATTAAACCTATAAAAACATAACCCGCTTTTGGTAAGATTACAGTGCTGAAATCTGCCCCTAAATTTGTGGTCATTGTAAGTACAATCATAATTACTCCGCCAATGATTGGACCGATGTATGGGATGACATTAAAAAGGGCACATAAAAAGGCAATTACAATTGCATTTTCTATACCAACAATTAATAGGGTAATAGTATAAATTATAAACAAAATAAAGAGCTGTAAAAGTAATCCAACAAAGTACCTAGAGAGTAAGTTATTTATTTTATTTATTGAGTTAGACATTCTTCCTTCTTTACCATTTGGAACAAATAATAAAAGACCATTTTGAAAAAGGTTACTATCTTTTAAAAAGAAAAAAGAAATAAATAAAACAGAAAATAAACCAATACTTGCAGTGCTCAAAACATCTAAAAATGAATTCAAAAAATTAGGAATAAAACCAACATCTAATCCGTCTAAAATATTTTTTTCGAAATGAGATTCTTTCAGTAATTCATTTACAACTTCGGGAGATGAACTAAAATATTGGGTAACTTCTTGATAAAGTATATTTAAATTATCTTGTAGTTTGTTTATATCTAATAATGATAAATTTTTGCCTTGCTCTGTTAAAAGAGGAATAAATAATGCAATTATTCCCGCAAATATCCCAACCATTAATAGCATAGTTATGATGACTGCAATTGTATTTGGAAATTTTAATTTTCTTCTTAAAAACGCTACAATTGGTCTTCCTATTAATGCAATTACTGCTGCAATACATAAATATGCGAGAACAGATTGGATTTTGTACAAGAAGTAAAGTGTTATTACAACTGCTGAAATTATACCAACAGCTCTTAAAATCCCGTTAGCAATAGTTTTTGAATTCATTTAATTAATTTTTAAAAACATATTGGATTATGTTGGCACCCATTTGTAGTGCTTTTAATCTTACTTCTTCTGGGTCATTATGAACGGCAGGGTCTTCCCAGCCATCGCCCAAATCGCATTCAAAAGTAAAAAGTAATAAAAGTCTATTTTCATCAAAAATGCCAAATGCTTGTGGTCTTTTTCCGTCGTGTTCATGAATTTTAGGAAGTCCTTTTGGAAAATTAAAAGCCTGATTAAAAATTGGATTATCGGCTCCTATCTCAATTAATTGTTTATCAGGAAATACTTTTGCCAACTCTTTTCTTAAATAAGGTTCCATACCATAATTATCATCAATATGTAAAAAACCGCCTCCTAATAAATAAGTTCTAAGGTTCTCAGCATCTTCATCAGAAAAGTAAACATTACCATGACCCGTCATGTGAATGAATGGATATTGAAAAATTGACGAACTGTTAGCTTCAACCGTTTCAATTTTCGTATTTATTTTTGTTCCAATAGAAGAATTACAAAACTTAATTAAGTTAGGAAGAGCTGTAGGATTTGCATACCAATCGCCACCACCATTGTATTTTAAAATAGCAACTTCTTGCGAATTGGCATTATAGCCTGCGAAAAAGCTGAAAATTAATATGATAAGGCTAAGTCTATTCATAAAAATAAAGTGCAAGTATAAATTATACGAAAATCTAAAAATAGTATAATTACGATAATTGATTACGCTTACTTGAGGTTTTTATTGATTTAGGTATTTAAAATAGAAAAGCAAGTTGCGGAATATATAGCAGCAGTTTCTGTTCTAAGTCTATTTGACCCAAGTGCAACAGGTAGAAATCCTTTTTTAATAGCTATATTAATTTCATTTACAGAAAAATCTCCTTCAGGGCCAATAAGAATTAAAGCATCGGTATTTTGCTTTAAACGTTCTTTGAGCTCTGTTCTTTTCGTCTCTTCGCAATGAGCGATGTATAAATTTTCAGAAAAATTAGTTGACATAAATTCTTTAAATGATATCGCATCATTTAATTTTGGAAGATGGAGTTGGAGTGATTGTTTCATTGCCGACTGAACTACTTTTTGCATTCGATCTAATTTTACAATCTTACGTTCAGAATGATCACAGATGATAGGTGTTATTTCTGAAATTCCTATTTCAGTTGCTTTTTCTAAAAACCATTCATAACGATCATTCATTTTTGTTGGTGCAACAGCTAAATGTAAGTATGGTTCCTTTTTCTGACTATATGAGCTTTTAATTATTTCGGCAGTACATTTTCTTAAATCTGCAACTATAATTCTTGCTTCAAAAAGATAACCATTTCCATTAGTTATTGATAAAATATCGCCTTCCTTTTTTCGAAGTACTTTAGCAATATGTTTGCTCTCTTCTGTTGGGAAAGTAAATTTTGGATTGGATTCATTTAGTTCTGAATTATAAAAAAGCTGCATACAATTTATTATTTATTCTATATTTTACTTTTTGCGTGTTCTATGCCTAATTACTAAATCCCCCTTTATAAACCATAAGAATAATTTAATCATTAATTACATACCTAGCTTTTGCTGTAACTCCTTGATTTGTAAAATTTTCTTCTTTGTATTTTAAATAACCAACTATACCTATCATCGCTGCATTATCTGTGCAATATTCAAATTTAGGAATATAGGTGGTCCATCCTAGATCTTTCTCAGCATTTTCTAATGCTTTTCTAATACCTGAGTTAGCCGAAACGCCACCACCAATTGCTATTTTTTTTACACCAGTTTGTTTTACTGCCTTTTTAAGCTTAGACATTAAAATATCAACAATTGTGTATTGTATTGATGCGCAAATATCATCTTTATTTTCTACTAAAAAATTAGGATTCTCTTTAACTTCTTTTTGAATAAAATATAGAATACTAGTTTTTAAGCCACTAAAACTAAAATCTAACCCAGAAACTTTGGGTTTTGGAAACGGAAATGCTTTTGGGTTTCCGAATTGCGCATATTTATCAATTAAAGGTCCTCCTGGATAGGGCAGTCCTAATATTTTAGCACTTTTATCAAAGGCTTCTCCAACTGCATCATCTAGAGTTTGTCCAAGAATATCCATTTTAAAATAATCTTTAACCAAAACAATTTGTGTATGGCCACCACTAATAGTCATTGCTAAAAAAGGAAAAGTGGGTATTTTACTATTTTCTTCTTCAATAAAATGAGCTAAAATATGTGCTTGCATATGATTTACCTCTATTAAAGGTATGTTTAAACCAAGCGCCAATGACTTTGCAAAAGATGTACCGACTAATAATGAACCCATAAGTCCTGGTCCTCTCGTAAAAGCTATGGCGGATAACTGTTTTTTATCGATATTTGCTTTGGCTAACGCTTGATGAACTACGGGAACAATGTTTTGTTGATGCGCTCTGGATGCAAGTTCAGGCACAACTCCTCCATATTCCTCATGAATTTTTTGAGTCGCCACTATGTTACTGAGTCTTTTTCTGTTGCACAAAACGGCCGCAGAGGTGTCATCGCAAGAAGATTCTATAGCAAGAATATAAATAGTATCGTTTTCCATTTAATATTGGAATAATAATTGAAGTACAAAGATAAAACATAAAAGTCCTATCAAAAAACTACGTAAAATATTGGTCAGAACACTTTTGGTACTTATTTGTATCTGTGTTTTAGCGACTCTTGTTTTTTCAATACCAGCAGTACAAACCACACTAGCGGCAAAGGTTACCAAAAGTATTAATGATACTTATGGCACGAATATCTCATTAGATAGATTAAAAATATCATTGATTACTTGGGATACTGATTTGAAAGGTGTTTTTATACGTGATTACAAAAAGGATACACTTTTTCACATAAATACACTAAATACTTCTATCTTAAGTAGTGTAAAAAATTTAATAAATGGAGATTTAGAATTTGGCGATATCACTATTGATGAACTTAATTTTAAATTAAAAACATATCAAGGCGAAACAACTTCAAATATTAATGTTTTTATTGATAAGTTAGATGATGGTAAACCTAGAGAGCCTGGAACGCCACCTTTTCTTTTTACAGCCACCAATATTACAATCCGCAATAGTCAATTTCGTTTAATTGATGAAAATTTAGAAAAAAGCGAATCGTTAAATTTTAATAATTTAAATATTGAGGCGAATAATTTTAAAATTTTAGGCCCAGAAGTAACCACAGATATAGAAAAACTTTCTTTTGAAAGTAAAAGAGGATTATCTGTTGAAAATATGGCAACTTCCTTTAAGTATACCAAAGAGCAAATGCATTTTGAATCTCTTTTAATTGAGACTAAGCAATCTAGCTTAAAGGGTAATGTTGTAATGGATTATGAACCAGGTGCTTTTTTAGATTTTTTAAATAAAGTAAAGTTTACATCGGAATTTACAGATTCGAAAGTGGCTTTTGATGAAATAAATTTATTGTACGATCAATTTGGTGAGGGAAAAGAGGTTTTCTTTTCTTCAAATGTAACTGGAGTTTTAAATGATTTAACAGCGTCAAATTTATTTTTAGCATCTGATAATACAGGTATTAGAGGCGATTTTAATTTTAAAAACTTATTTTCTAGTCAAGAACCATTTGTAATGGAAGCTGATATTAAAAATTTGTCGACAAGTTATTTTCAGTTGAGAAGCTTGATGCCAAATTTATTAGGGAAAACATTACCATCATCCTTTGAGAAATTAGGGGAATTTACAATTCGTGGTGAAGCTACCGTTACAGAGAATACCATAAATTCAAAAGTTAACATAAACACAGCAATAGGAAGTAGTTATTCTGACTTAGAATTAACCGACATTAAGCATATTGACAATGCTTCTTATAAAGGATTTTTCTCTTTAATTGATTTTGATTTAGGCTATTTTATAAATAATAAAGATCTAGGAAAAACAACTCTGGATTTTAATGTAGAAGGAAAAGGATTTGTTGAAGAGACATTAAATACAGAGGTGATTGGAGAAATTTATTCAATTGATTTTAATAATTATAACTATAAAAATTTAAAGGTATCTGGTGTTTTAAAAGAGCAATTATTTGATGGCCTATTGGTTTCAAATGATGAAAACATAAAATTTACATTTAAAGGACTTGCAGATTTTTCAGATGAACAGAACAACTTTAATTTCATTGCTTCGGTAGATTACGCCGACTTTCGAAAACTTAACTTTATAAATGACAGCGTTTCTATTTTCAAAGGAAATGTAAATATGGATATTGCAGGTAACACCTTAGATAATATCGTTGGCGACATAAAATTTTCCAAGACCAGTTATCAGAACAAGAATGATACTTACTATTTTGATGATTTTAAAATATCATCAAGCTTTGAAAATGATAGTATACGATTAATCGATATTAATTCTCCTGATATAATAACTGGCTTTATGAAAGGGAAATTTAAAGTTGAAGAATTAGGAAAATTAGCAGCAAATTCTATTGGTAGTATTTATACAAACTATAAACCATATAAAATATCTGAAGGACAACGAATGACCTTTAATTTTAAAATTTATAATAAAATAATAGATGTTTTTCTGCCAGAAGTAAAATTCGGAGCAAATACTTTTATTAAAGGAGATATTATTGCTGATGAAGGCGACTTTAAACTAACTTTTAAATCGCCAAGTATAGAGGCTTATGGTAATGTTTTAGATAGTTTAGATATTAGAATTGATAATAAAAACCCTCTTTTCAACACCTTTGTTTCTGTTGCAGATTTATCTACCAATTATTATGATGTAAAAGATTTTAATCTGATAAATACAACTTTAAAAGATACATTGTTTTTTAGAACGGAGTTTAAAGGTGGTAAAGATTTTGCGGATAAATTTAACCTGAATTTTTACCATACTTTTAATGAAAACAAAAAATCTGTCATCGGTCTTAAGACTTCAGATGTTAGTTTTAAAGGAAATACTTGGCTACTTAATAAAGATGGTAATAAGCAAAATAAAGTAATTATCAATAGCACACTAGATAGTATTTCTATTGAAGAGATAGTAATGAATAATAGTTTAAATGAGCAAATTAGACTCAGAGGTCAAATAGCAGATTCTACCTATAAAGATTTAGAGCTCGAATTTAAAATTGTTTCTCTTGATAAAATTACGCCAAGTATAGATAGTTTAAAATTGGATGGTCAGGTAAATGGTACCTTGCACATTAGACAAAATGATAATATATACAGACCAACTTCTAACTTAGATATTACAGACTTTTCTGTAAATAATATTCGATTAGGTGATTTAATGATAGATGCTTTAGGAAATAAAGATTTAACTCAAATAGTAGTAAGTACAAGGCTTACAGATAAAGGAATTGATAAATTAGATATAAATGGAAATCTAGATATCAGTGGAGATGTAACTAAAGCAAATCTTTTAGCCACTTTTAACGATTTTAATTTAGAACCATTTAGTCCTATAGGAGAACCTGTTTTATCAAACATACGTGGTTTCATCTCTGGAAATGCAAAAATTGATGGGCGTATTGATAATCCTGATTTATCTGGTGTTTTAAATTTGTCTAATGCAGGTTTAGGGGTGCCATACTTAAATGTAGATTATGATTTTGGGTTTAATTCACAAGTAGTATTATCAAATCAGACTTTTGATTTTCAAAATATTCAGTTGACAGATGTTGCTCATAAAACAAAAGCATCTTTAAACGGAGTGATAAATCATAGTTTTTTTAAAGATTGGGATTTAGATTTAAATATAAACACAAATAACGATAGGTTCTTAATACTAAATACCCCTTTTGAAGAAGAAGTCTTATATTATGGGACTGGGTATTTAAATGGGACAGGTAGAATTTATGGACCTACAAAAGCACTTAATATAGATGTTACTGGTAAAACGGCAAGAGGGACATCATTAAAAATTCCTATAAGTGATGTTGCAAGTATTGGCGATTATTCTTTTATAAATTTCATTTCTAAAGACCAAGTTAAAGATGTAAAAGAACAAAGAGAGCTAGATAAATATGAAGGTTTAGAACTAGCTTTTGACTTAGATATTACTCCTGATGCTGAGGTTGAAATAATAGTAGACCCTAAAACTGGAAGCAGTTTAAAAGGCACAGGTCAGGGACTTTTGTTTATAGAGATAAATACCAATGATAAATTTATAATGGAAGGTACTTTCGTTGTTGTAACAGGGGAGTACCGGTATAAGCTTGGCGGATTAATTGATAAAACATTTACAGTTGTGCCAGGCGGTACCATTAACTGGGAGGGTGATCCCTTAGATGCACAATTAAACATGCAAGCCGTTTATTCTTTAAATGCGAATCCTGCACCATTACTTGATAACCCTGGGTATACTAAGAGAATACCAACAGATGTTATCATTCGTCTTAAAGAATCTTTAGAACAACCAAATATAGAGTTTGATATTGCGTTTCCAAGTTCAAGCTCTATTACAAAATCAGAATTGAGTTACCGTCTGCAAGACCCTACTGTTAGAGATAATAATGCTTTTTCTTTATTAGCGCAAGGAACATTTTTGAGTGAGACAGATGGTGGTGTTAATCAGCAAGCATTAACTGGAAACTTATTGCAATCAGCATCAGGAATATTAAATTCAGTTATTGATAATAATGATGATAATTTTGATGTTGGATTTTCATACGAACAGGGGAGTTCAGGAGCATCTAGTTATCAAACTGAAAATAAAGCAATATTAAATTTTGCTACAAGTATTAGTGAAAAATGGTTACTCAGTGGTAGTGTGGGCATTCCTGTTGGTGGCGGAAATGGAATAAGTCAATCTGCAGTTGGTGGAGATTTTGAATTACAATATCTTTTTAATGAAGACGGAACTTTAAGAGGAAAGGTGTTTAACCGACAAAGCGAATACCAACAATTTATAGGAGATGTACAAAGTTATACCCAAGGTGTCGGACTTTCTTATCAAGTAGATTTTAATTCATTTAAAGAATTTAAAGAAAAATTTTTTAGAAGAAAAAATAAAGAAAGCAAAAAAGTTGAAACAGATTCAACTAGAACTGAAATGGCTAAAGATAGTATGATGAGGCATATACCAAAAACCAAATCATAAGGTAAATATAAACTTCACTGTTTTTTTTGTTTTTCTCATTTATAGCACGCTTTGTTACGAAAACGTTATAGGTTTATAGTATTCGAAATAAAGGGTTTCATCCATTATTTTAATCGAAAAAGTTTGTTAATTTTGCTTTTTTAGAAATTGATGAGTATACAAATAAAAAAAATTGGCGTTTTTACATCTGGAGGAGATTCACCAGGGATGAATGCTGCAATTCGATCAGTAGTTAGAACTTGTGCCTATATGCAAATAGATTGCATGGGAATTTATCGTGGATATCAGGGAATGATTGAAGGTGATTTTAAACCTATGGATGCACGAAGTGTAAACAACATAATCAATAAAGGTGGAACTATTCTTAAATCAGCTAGATCTATGGAGTTCCAAACTAAAGAGGGTAGAAAAAAAGCATATGATCAATTACAAGCGGCAGGAATAGATGCCTTGGTAGTAATTGGAGGAGATGGGAGTTTTACAGGAGCACTTATATTTCATAAAGAGTATAATGTTCCAATTATAGGCATTCCGGGAACAATTGATAATGATATTTTTGGAACAACATATACCTTAGGTTTTGATACAGCTTTAAATACTGTAGTAGACGTAATTGATAAAATTAGAGATACTGCAAGTTCTCATAATAGATTATTCTTTGTTGAGGTTATGGGTCGCGATGTTGGCCATATTGCATTAAATGCTGGAGTTGGTGCTGGTGCAGAAGAAATATTAATTCCTGAAGAAAACCTTGGTTTAGAGCGGTTATTGGAATCATTAAAAAGAAGTAAGCTTTCAGGAAAATCGTCAAGTATTGTCGTTGTTGCTGAAGGAGATAAAACGGGTAAAAATGTTTTTGAACTTAAAGAATATGTAGAGAAGCATTTGCCAATTTATGATTGCCGTGTTTCTGTTCTTGGGCATATGCAAAGAGGAGGCTCTCCTTCTTGTTTTGATAGGGTGCTTGCCTGTAGAATGGGAGTTAAAGCTGTTGAGGCATTAATGGAAGGTAAAACTAGCCTTATGGTAGGTATTCAAGACAATAAAATTACACTTACCCCTATTAGTAAAGCCATTAAAGGGCATACTAAAATAGACAAAGAACTCATGAGAGTTTCAGATATAATGACTGTATAATTTTAATAAATAAATAAAAAAGAAGATGTCAAATTTAAAAATAGGAATTAACGGATTCGGTAGAATAGGAAGATTAGTTTTTAGAACAAGTGTAACAAGAGGAGATGTAGATGTTGTTGCTATAAATGATTTATTAGATGTTGAGCATTTAGCATACTTACTTAAATACGATTCTGTTCATGGTAAGTTTGATGGAACTGTTGAAGTAGAAGATGGTCACTTAGTAGTAAACGGTAAAATTGTTCGTATTACTGCAGAAAGAGATCCTAAAAATTGTAAATGGGATGAAGTAGGTGCAACTATCGTGGCTGAATGTACAGGTATTTTCACAACTTTAGAAACTGCTCAATATCATATTGATGGTGGTGCAAAAAAAGTAGTTATATCAGCTCCTTCTAAAGATGCTCCAATGTTTGTTATGGGTGTAAACCATAAAGAAGTTAAAGCATCTGACACTATTGTTTCTAATGCATCTTGTACTACAAACTGTTTAGCTCCTTTAGCAAAAGTTTTAAATGATAACTTTGGTATTGATGAAGCTTTAATGACTACTGTACATGCTACAACAGCTACTCAAATGACTGTTGATGGTCCTTCTAGAAAAGACTGGAGAGGTGGTAGAAGTGCTATGTTAAATATTATTCCAGCTTCAACTGGAGCTGCTGTTGCAGTAACAAAAGTAATTCCTGCTTTAAAAGGAAAACTTACAGGTATGGCTTTTAGAGTGCCAACTGCTGATGTATCTGTTGTAGATTTAACTGTACGTTTACAAAAAGAAACTTCATACGAAGAAATTAAAAAAGCATTTAAAGCTGCATCTGAAGGAGAATTAAAAGGTATTTTAGGATATACAGAAGAAGATGTTGTTTCTCAAGATTTTATTGGAGATTCAAGAACTAGTATTTTTGATGCTGGAGCTGGTATTGAATTAAATTCAAAATTCTTTAAATTAATATCTTGGTATGATAACGAAGCTGGTTTTTCTAATAAAATGTTAGATTTAACTCAGCACGTTTCTAAATTATAGTTTTAAACCATAACAAATCCTGAAGGTGATCGCAATAGCGCTTGTTTTCAGGATTCTTTTTAGTACCTTATTAGTATGATATTAATTGTAGATAGTGGCGCAACAAAATCTGATTGGATCGCTTTAGATGAGAACGGTGAAAAATTGTTTCTTACACAAACACTTGGGTTAAGTCCCGAGGTTTTAACAAGGCCTGTTATTGAAGATAGATTGGCTAACAATTTTGAACTTTCAAAAAATCGAGAGAAAGTAACCAATCTACATTTTTATGGCGCTGGTTGTGGTACAGAAAGAATGCAAAATTTTTTAAAAGAAATATTTAAATCTTTTTTTCCGAATGCAATAGCAGAAGTTAAAGAAGATACCTATGCAGCAATTTATGCTACAACTAATATTGGAGACCAAAGTATAGTTTGTATTTTAGGTACTGGCTCTAATTGTAGTTATTATGATGGTGATAAATTGTACCAAAAAGTAACTTCATTAGGGTATATTCCTATGGATGATGGTAGTGGAAATTTCTTTGGAAGAAAACTTATAAGAGATTATTATTTTCACAAGATTCCTAAAGAATTAGCGGATAAATTTGCTAGTGAGTATAATTTAGAAGCAGATGTTATCAAAGAAAATCTTTATAAACAACCAAATCCGAATACATATTTAGCAACTTTTGCTCGTTTTATAGTAGAAAATAAAGAGCATCCGTATTGTAAAGGAGTTATTGATAAAGGGTTTCAACAATTTATAAATAACTATATAATGCAGTTTGATTTGGCTACCAAAGTGCCTATTTGTTTTGTAGGTAGTATTGCCTATTATTTACGTGATGAGCTTAAAAAGGCTCTGCTTCGTAATGATTTAATAGTAGGTGTTATTCGACAAAAACCAATTGAAGGTTTAGTAGAATTTCACCAACGAAATCTATAATTTATTTTACAGCAATCATTGAAATTTCAACATTAACGAACTTAGGTAAGTTTGCGACTTCAACGGTTTCTCTAGCAGGCGCAGTTTCAGCATTAAAATAACTGCCATAAACTTCATTAATTTGTGAAAACTGATTCATATCTTTTATAAAAATTGATGTTTTAACAACATTTTCAAAAGTCATTCCTGCTTCGGTAAGAATGGCTTTTAAATTTTCCATAGACTGCTTCGTTTCTTTTTGAATATCACCTTCAATTAAATTCCCTGATTTTGGATCGATAGGAATTTGACCTGAAATATACAATGTATTTCCTGCTAAAACTGCTTGGTTATATGGTCCAATAGGAGCAGGAGCGTTTGGAGTATTAATTATTTGTTTCATAATGTTTTATATTACTATATTATCGTCTGCTTTGTTTGTCCCATTTTAAATCGCTTAATAATGAGCTTGAAATACCTATAAAGAAATCCCACCTTTCATAAGTTCCAAAAGGTGTCCAATTAAACCGAAGATTAAAACTACCTAGTTCTCTCTGGAATCTTAGTTGTGTTACCGTGAAACCACTATTAACAAAATCATATCCAGAAGATGCTCCGACCTTCCATTTAGGGGTCAATTCAATATTACCAGAAAACATTAAACTATGACTATTTATTGTGTTCTGCCTATTAGGGTTTGAATAACTTACGGTATAAGCTAGTCTTAAATCCCATGGTATTTTGTTTGAATAAAAAGTAGTTTCTCGCTCATCTTTTTCTTCATCTTCAGCGTTAGGTCTTCCGCCGTCCATAAATTCGCTATCTCCAAAAAGATCATCAGTTCTACCACCACTAGCTGCACTATAGTCGTATTTATTCTCATCTTTTTCTTTATCCTTTTCATCGTCTTTCTTTTCAAAATCTTTACTAGAAAAACTATAGCTCATATTGGCACGTGCATTTGTTAAACGAAATAGGCTACCACCATTATTTTTATTAAAAGTATTAATTCGTCGCCCATTATTGTCAATTGCATAAGGGTCTAAAGTTCCTGCAAAATTTATTGACATTTTGTTATTTAAAATACTCGTACCTCCACTAAAACTTACAGGACTTAATTTTAAAGAATCTGCATTAAAATTATAACCCGTTGAAAAATTTAAGCTTCTTAAAATTTGTATTTTTTTAGGTTCTGTTTTTGTAGAATCTTTTTGTCTTACTTTGGCTTCTAAAGTATTGGCTAAAGAAAAGCTCATCGAATTTGATTTACTCAAACTGGGGACACCATTTAATGTTCCTTCAAATCGTGTATAGCGTTGTAATTCCCCACTTCTATCATAAGTTAGTTCCCCGTTGCTATCTAATAAATTTTCATAAAATTGATCAAATGAAGGGGTGTATCCATAGCTAATTGAAGGTCGTACCACGTGACGGATAGCTTGAATTTTGCTGCCCTCTTTAAAATTTACTCTACCGTATAGTGTAGTTCCAATACTTGTACTAAAATTATATCGATTAAAACGGTCAAAACCTTTAATGGTATCTGTTACAATTCTAGTATTTTTTTCTTCGTCATATGCTCTTTGATAGGTATCAAAAGTCCATAAATCTTCATAAGTACCTCCTACAGTTACACTAAAATATTTGGCAACTTTAAAATTGGTGCTTAATGGTATTCTATGTCTTGCTCCTAATTTTGCATTGTCAAACATTCTACCTGTTAAAAAATCATCATCATTTGTTTTTAAAGTATTCTGAGCATTAACATCATATTGAAAATTGATGTTTTGAATAATTCCTTTTTTTATACCATCTCTTTTCGCAAACGGATAAATACGTTCCATACTAGCTTGTAGGGTTGGCAAGGTCATATCTATATTATCTCCCGTAACCGTTTCACTTGTTAATTGACGATGCGTAGCTGTTAAGCTCATATTTACAGATGGATAAGCCGGAAATGTCTTAGAATAGGAAACAGAGGAAGATAAGGTATTGTTTTGCGTATTCGATAAATCTTGACTACGTAAAGAATTTTTATAATATTGACTACTTCCTAAATTTACGGATGCCGAAAACCGTGAATTAGGGTTTGATTTTGTATCCTGTGAATGGTTCCATTGAATATTATAATTAGTACTTCGTGAATAATCAGCAAATCCTTTTTGACTATTGACTAAATTTTGATATTGGAGATTAAAACCACCTCTAAACTTGTATCTTTTTATATAAACAGATCTCGAATTCAAGCCATAACTACCATTTGTATATAAATCTCCTGTTAGTTCTAGATCTGCATATTCTCCAATAGGGAGGTAATATCCTCCGTCTTGAATAAAATATCCTCGATCAGGAATGTTACCAAAAGTGGGAAAAATTATCCCTCCACTTCTACCAGTCGACATTGGAAAATAAGCAAAAGGTAAAGCAAGTGGTGTGGGTACATCTGCAATATACATGTTGCTAAACCCAGCGATAACCTTTTTATTAGGAACAAACTTGGCTTTATTTACTAAAATATAATAATCAGGATTTATAGTGTCTTTTGAAGTAGTAAGCCTTCCTTTGCTTAAAAAATAAACGGAGTCATTTTCTTTTTTAGTAATCTCAGCATAAACTTTCATAGCATCACTTCCAAGGGAACCTAGTCCAGCTTGCTGTTCTGATCTAGAATTCCAAATTAATGCTTTTTGAGTATCAAAATTAAAGCGAATTGAATCTGGTATAACAACATTATCTCCTTGTTTAAAATTTGGGAGTTGAGTGTAATTACCTAATGAATCTTTAATTCTACCAGCATAAACCTCATTTTTTATGTAATCCATTATAATGATACCAGCTTTTAACTCGGTGTCTTGATAATAAATTTCAGCTTTATTATACAGGTATATTTTTTGATCTTTTTGACTAAGTTTTACATAGTCTTTTGCTGTATATTTTATATTATCTAATAAAATGGGTTTCTTTTTATTTAGAGAATCAATTTTAACAGTATCTTTTTGAATTGAATCTTTAATTGCTATTTCAGAAAAATCTTTTGTAGCTCTAATTGAGTCTTGAATATGTTTTATTGGTAGTGGAGTAACCTTATTTTCTTGACCGAATAAGCTTGTGAAGCCACTAAACAGTAGCAATAATAAAAGTAGATGGTGTTTGTTTGATTGCAAGGCTATAAATCCTATTTTTGTAATAGTTTGTCTTGTCTTTATGACTATAAGAATCGGAGTCAAACTTACATATATTTTTTGTTCTGTAGTCTCTACATTACAATAAATTTAACCATAATTGCAAATATCATAACATATGAATAAGAATTGTTTTTATCTACTATTGTTTTTGTTGATGAGTTTTACGTTAACATCTTTTAGTGGAAATAACAAAACAACCAATACTGAAGATCCTTTTATTGTAGTATTAGATGCAGGTCATGGAGGTCATGATCCAGGAAATTTAGGTAATGGATATTTAGAAAAAAACATTGCATTAAAAATAGTATTAAAGGTTGGCGAAATTTTAGAAAAAAAACCGAACGTAAAAGTTATTTATACTAGAAATGATGATACGTTCGTAGATTTATACGTTAGAGGAGAAATTGCAAATAAAGCAAATGCAAACTTATTTGTTTCAGTGCATTGTGATTCTCATACTTCTGATGCACATGGTGCAGGTACTTTTGTATTGGGGTTACACGCTAATAAGCAGAACTTTGAAATTGCTAAGAAAGAAAACTCTGCCATTTATTTAGAAGATAATTACGAATCACGTTATGCAGCTTATAATATAAATTCTCCAGAATCTATTATTGGTCTTACCATAATGCAGGAGGAATTTTTAGATCAAAGTATCTTGTTGGCAAAAACAATGCAAGATAATTTTACAGGTAAATTGCAAAGAAAAGACAGACAGGTAAAGCAAGCTGGTTTTATTGTTTTGCATCAAACTTTTATGCCAAGTGTTTTAGTAGAAACAGGATTTCTTACCTACAAACCAGAAGGGGAATATTTAAATTCGTCAAAAGGACAGCAAGAAATGGGAGAGGCAATTGCAAATGCTATTATTGATTATAAAAACAAAATAGGATCAAGTTCTATTAGTAATGAGCCAAATAATGTAAAGCCAGATGAGAAAAAAGTTGTTGAAGAAAAAATAGCAGAAGTTATTCCTAAAGTTATAGAAAAGAAAGATAAAGAACCTGTTGTAATAGCAACACCGCCTGTAGAAAAAAAAGTTTCTAAAGAAAATGTTGTTTTTAAAGTTCAAATTTTTGCTAGTGCTAATAGTATAACAGTTACTCCGAAAAATTTTAAAGGCCTTAATAATATATCTAAAGAAGGATATAAAAACCTATTTAGATACATGTATGGCAATACAGCTTCATACGATTATGTTAATAATCTTAAAGAAGATGCTATACGAAAAGGGTATAAAGATGCATATATAGTTGCTTATAAAGATGGTATTCGAATAGATGTTAAAGAAGCTTTGAAATACGCTACAGAATAATAACGAATCATCTAAAAAATATTTCTAATTTTGTTAATAATCCTAAATTCATTCATTTGAAAATATCAAGAGAAATTAAAACGGGTATTATAGTAGTTGGCGGTATTCTATTATTTATAATGGGATTTAGCTACCTTAAATCTTCATCACTTTTCGACAATAGCAAAACATTCTTTGCAGTTTATGATAATGTTGGAGGTTTACAAACAGGAACACCAGTTAGTATAAATGGGTTTTCCGTAGGTAAAGTAAATGATATAAAGTTTAAAGATAATTCTGGAAAATTATTGGTTACTTTTTCTGTAGCTAATGATTTTGATTTTTCCAAGAGTAGTAGAGCAGAGCTTTATGATACAGGTATAATAGGAGGAAAAGGAATACAGATTATGCCAGTATTTGATGGGTCACAAATGGCAAAGTCAGGAGATACTTTAATATCGAGCACAAAGCCTGGTTTAACAGAATTAGTTCAACAAAATTTGACTCCTTTACAGCATAAAATAGAAGGAGCTGTATCAAATGCAGACTCTCTTTTAATTAATATCAATCAGGTATTAGATGCTAAGACTAAAAATGATTTAAGAGAAAGTATTAGCGGATTAAATACAATGGTGAAAACTTTTCAAAGTAGTGCTAGTGCCTTGAATGGATTATTAGTTGATAACAAAGAAGAGTTAGATAATTCTATTAAAAATATTGGTACAATTACTGAAAACTTCTCGAAATTATCAGATTCTATTGCAAATTCAGGATTAACAAAAACCATGAAAAACCTAGAATCTACAGTTGCTAATTTAGATGCTATGCTAGCAAAAATGGAAAAAGGAGAAGGAACCTTAGGGAAGTTAATGACAGATGAGGAGTTATATACAAATTTAACGAACTCAACTAGAGAATTAGATTTATTACTTCAAGATTTTCGTTTGAATCCGAAAAGATATGTTAATGTATCTGTCTTTGGAAAAAAGCAGAAGGAGTATGAGTTGCCAGAAAATGATCCAGCACAGAATATACAAAACTAGTTATGGAATATATTCCACAAGTACTTTTTAGCATTCTTCTAATAACTGGAATAGGTTATTTTGCTAGAAACGTTAAAAAATTATCACGCAATATTAAGTTAGGTAAAACTGCTGATGTGAGTGATAATAAACCACAGCGCTGGAAGAATATGGCAAAAATAGCCTTGGGTCAAACAAAAATGGTTGTAAGACCCATAGCAGGTGTTTTGCATGTAATTGTTTATGTAGGTTTTATTATTATTAATATAGAAGTATTAGAAATTTGTATTGATGGTGTTTTTGGAACACACAGAATTTTTGCTCCATTAGGGTTAGTATATGATTTTTTAATTGGTTCTTTTGAAGTTTTAGCTCTCTTAGTAATCGTCGCAGTTATAATTTTTTGGTTGAGAAGAAATGTAATCAAGATAAAACGTTTTTTAAAACCAGAAATGAAAGGTTGGCCAAAAACCGATGGTAATATCATATTATATATTGAGCTTGTACTAATGTTGTTGTTTTTAACAATGAATGCGGCCGATTTTCAATTACAAGCACTAAATGCAGAACATTATACTAAAGCTGGGGCATTTCCTGTAAGTCAGTTTATAACTCCAATTTTTGAAGGAATGTCGATTGGTGTACTAACCGCTATAGAAAGGAATGCTTGGTGGCTTCATATAACAGGAATTTTATTGTTTTTGAATTATCTTTATTATTCTAAACATTTGCATATTTTATTAGCTTTTCCGAATACCTATTATGGAAAAATTAGACCAAAAGGTCAATTTGATAATTTGTCAGCAGTAACTAAAGAGGTGAAATTAATGATGGATCCATCAGCCGATCCTTTTGCAGCACCTACAGAAGATGCTGCAATACCAGAAAAATTTGGAGCCTCAGATGTGATGGATTTAAGCTGGGTACAATTATTAAATGCATATACATGTACAGAATGTGGTAGATGTACAAGCGAATGTCCTGCTAATTTAACTGGGAAAAAATTATCTCCAAGAAAAATAATGATGGATACCCGAGATCGTTTGGTTGAAGTGGGTAAAAATATTGATGCTAACAAAGGAGAATTTGTAGCAGATGGAAAGCAATTATTAGGAGATTATATCACTCATGAAGAATTATGGGCTTGTACATCATGTAATGCTTGTGTTCAAGCGTGTCCTGTAAGTATAGATCCTTTATCTATTATTATAGATATGCGTCAATATCTAGTTATGGAACAATCTGCAGCACCGTCAGATTTGAATACTATGATGGGGAATATTGAGAATAATGGAGCTCCATGGCCATTTAATCAGCAAGATAGATTAAACTGGGCGAACGAATCATAACAAGTTTTAGCTATGAGTAATGAAATAAAAGTGCCTACAATGGCATCTCTTTTTGCAGAAGGGAAACAACCCGAAGTTCTTTTTTGGGTTGGGTGTGCTGGAAGTTTTGATGATAGAGCAAAAAAAATAACAAAAGCTTTTGTGAAAATATTGAATAAGGCTAATGTTAGTTTTGCAGTATTGGGCACAGAAGAGAGTTGTACTGGCGATCCTGCAAAGCGTGCAGGGAATGAGTTTCTTTTTCAAATGCAAGCAGTAACCAATATAGAGGTTATGAATGCGTATGAAGTAAAAAAAGTGGTTACAGCTTGCCCACATTGTTTTAATACATTAAAAAATGAATATCCTGGCTTAGGAGGAAATTATGAAGTTGTTCACCATACCCAATTTTTAAAACAATTGCTTGATGAAGGGAAGATAACTATGGAAGGTGGAAAGTTTAAAGGAAAACGAATTACTTTTCACGACCCATGTTATTTAGGCAGATCTAATGATGTTTATGAGGCGCCAAGAGACTTAATTAGAAAGTTGGATGCAGAACTTGTGGAAATGAAAAACTGCAAGAAAAAAGGACTTTGCTGTGGTGCAGGAGGGGCGCAAATGTTTAAAGAGCCAGAAAAAGGAGATAAAGACATTAACATTGAACGTACAGAACAAGCATTAGAAACGCAACCAGATATTATTGCAGCTGGCTGCCCATTCTGTAATACAATGATGACCGATGGAGTTAAAAACAAAGAGAAAGAAGCTAGTATTGCAGTTATGGATATTGCAGAATTAATTGCTTCTGCAGATGATCTTTAAATTATAAGAAATAATGTTAGTAGATTTTAAAACATTATCAGACGATTCAAGAATTTGGATATATCAATCAAATAGAAGCTTTTCTGAAGCTGAACTAGTAGAAGTACGCCAAGAAATAAATAATTTTTTACAAGAATGGACGGCTCATGGCAGCGATTTAAATGCAGGTTATGAAATACCTTATAATCGTTTTATTGTTTTTGGTTTAGATCAAACACAAACAGGAGCATCTGGCTGCTCTATTGATGCTTCCGTACGTTTTATTCAAGCTTTAGAGAAAAAGTATAGTATAGATTTATTAGATAAAATGAATGTTTCTTATAAGCAAGGAGAATTTGTAGCTTATAAAACATTATTAGATTTTAAAAAAATGGCTAAAAATAAATCTGTTTCAAAAAATACGATTGTTTTTAATAATCTCGTCACCAACAAAGATGAGTACTTAAATCATTGGGAAGTTCCTGCTGAAGAAAGTTGGCATAACAGATTTATGTGATATTTCATATAGTTTATAATCTTTCTAAAAGCCTAATTTTATTATAAACTTCGATAAAATGCTAATAAAAGGTATTATTTTTGAACGTCTATATAGTAGATTTTCTTTTTATGTATAAAAAATTTTTGGCATTTATTTTTTTTCTTGTAGTTATAGTTGGTAGCGCACAAAAAAATCCGTTAATAACAAAAGATAGTTTATCTCAAAAACAATGGGTAAATTTTAAGTACGAATCAATGTCATTAGAAGAGAAGATTGGACAACTTTTTATGGTTAGTATCGCTTCTAATCAGAATAAAGTAAGTACAGATAAAATTAAACAACTCGTAAAAGAGCAACATATTGGAGGAGTTATTTTCTCAGTTGGGGGTCCTGTTCAACAAGCAAAATTGACCAATAATTATCAAGCCGCTTCTAAAATACCATTATTAATTGCTATGGATGCAGAATGGGGATTAGCAATGCGTTTAGATTCTACATATGCTTTTCCTTGGAATATGACTTTAGGGGCTATTAGAGATAGTTCTATTGTTGAAAAAGTAGGAAAACAAATTGGTAAGCATGCAAAAAGGCTGGGTGTTCATATTAATTTTGCGCCAGATATAGATATCAATACCAATCCACAAAACCCTATAATTGGCAATCGATCTTTTGGTGAAAACAGAGAGAATGTAACACGAAATGGTATTGCTTTTATGAAAGGAATGGAAAGCGAAGGAGTTCTTTCGAGCGGAAAACATTTTCCAGGACATGGCGATACTTCTACGGATTCTCATAAAACATTACCACAAATTCCATTTTCAAGAGAAAGACTTGATAGTATAGAAATGTATCCATTTAAAAAATTAATAAATGAAGGCATTAGTTCTATCATGGTTGCTCATCTGAATGTTCCAGGATTAGAAATGCAAGATGAAATACCTTCTTCTCTTTCAGAACAAATTATATCGGGAATACTTAAAGAAGAAATGGGTTTTAAAGGCTTAGTTTTTACTGATGCTTTAAATATGAATGGCGTAGGAGTGTCTAAAAACCCTGGCGATGTAGAACTTTCAGCTTTTATGGCGGGTAATGATATT